>Ga0209062_1000685_pt1 | contig 87305 bp, 79 predicted proteins | sample Coa_R2_2_FD_187158 | JGI IMG/M metagenome (GOLD analysis project Ga0209062, IMG submission 187158) | Surface soil microbial communities from Centralia Pennsylvania, which are recovering from an underground coalmine fire - Coalmine... | ecosystem: Environmental > Terrestrial > Soil > Unclassified... | reverse complement strand
GTGCCTGGCGCAGCGCCAGATGTTCTTCCGCGGAAACTTCTTTGGCTTGTCGTTCCACGGCGAACAGCGTGTCGATCCGCCGAACCGCTTCCCGTGCGATCTCCGGCGCGGCCTGCTCCGCCTCCACCACCGCCAGCAGGGCGTGGAGATGCCCGGCGTCAAATTCCCGTCCCACCACCACGCTGCGCCCGTTGCGCAGCCGAATCTCCACCCGCGCCTCTTCGGACCCGCGCGGCTCTGGCGCACGGCCCAGCAACCCGGACCCCTTCGTGGCCAGCTTCACCTCGACGAACCTGCCTGCGCCGGCAGGCTTCGCCGGCGAACTTTCCCGCAGCCGCTTCTTCCACCAGTAAAAATGCGGAATGCACAATCGGCGCTCCCGGCAAAACGCCGCCACATCCTGCCCGCTGCGGGCTTGCTCGGAAATCAGCCCTCGCCACTTTTGGCGCGCTTTTCTGCTTCGTTCTTGCTGCGTCATCGGGCCTGCCTCCCCACCAGCAGGCCACAATGCTACACACCACCTCGTCAGAACAAGATGCGCCTCACGTATCGCTCACCATGGACCCGAAACCCGAGATCTGGAAGCCAAGAAACATCATGGACGTAAGATTTCGAGTCATTCCCAGGTCGCTTGCCGTCAAAGCAGCGCTGGCTATTCCACCAACTGCAAATTCAAGGCGATGCGCACGCCATTCACCAGGACTTGGCCCTTGTCGAGTAACTCCTGGTTGGTGATTTCAGCATTTGCAAATTTTTGCGCGAGGGTCTTCGGAAGCAAGAACTCAATCGCCTCCGAGCGCTCTTTTCCATCCGTATTCGATACCAGCGGGTTGATCACGGAAAAGTCATAATAATCAAACGGCAGTTCACTCGGAATTTGCTCCAGCAAGTCTTTCATTTTCGGGGCCAGGAAGAGATCAAATGTCTGCGCTGCGCGTTTGTATATATTTGCCTTCTCCGGGTCAAAACGCGCCGTGTTTTTCATCGTCATCTGCAAGACCATTTGCTTGCTTACAGCTACAAACGCCGGGGGATCGTAATCGACGAAAGCAAATTTCGCCAGGCCTTCCTTTGCCAGTGCATCGAGTTGCGGCTGATACTGACTTTGCAATCGGTCGGCATCCGTCTGGGTAACGGCAGGTTTTGCCTGGGACAAATCGACCTTGGGAGCATCGCTCATTCCCGCGGCGGAGTTTGCCATCGAAGCGGAAGGCAGCAGATTCGGGTTATTGCGGATGAGGCGGCTCGCGGAAGTGGAGACTTCAGGGGTGGACGCGGCCTGGTCCTTTCTGGACTGCGAGCGCGCTTGCGGGTCCACGATAAATGGGTCCCGGTCGAGGAGGGACAACCCATAGGGTTGCCCGCCCAGATAGATAAGCGAGCGATTCAGGATTTCTTGCCTGGCATTGTCGTCCTTTTCCTGAACCATCTGGAACGCATCCTTGCGGTCCAACACGGTCACAAGGATGTCTCGTCCCTCAAAATCATAGGTTTTGGCCACGTCGCGAACATGGAATGCGACCTCGATGCCAATCGCGTCACAATCCGCATCAGGAGGGAGATTGCTGGTTATGACTTGAAGGATCGGCAAAAATACATCGCGGAAGGTCCGGGCGGCTCGCTCATTGCGCGTGAACTGCTTTGAATCGTACGCCGCATTGTAATTCCCGGTCGCTATCAGGATGATGCGGTCTTGAAAGCGCCGGAATTCCAGGCCTCGAGAATCGGCTTCGACTTGGTGAGCAGGATCCAATCCAACCACGCGGCTTAGGTAAAATGGAAAGGGAAAACTTGTCCGGGCAATCTCCTGGTTGATGGTCTTTAATTGAGGGAAATACTCCTTTTCCAATTCCTTGAGATGCGGGTCCAAAATCTCGTTTGGACTAACCTGGGCGTGGGCTCGAATGGCAGAGCCAAAGACGATCGCTAAAATCCCCAGGACTCGGAGAACACGGCTCCCCGCCATGCAACTGGTTGTCATCATTTCTTGAGTTTAGCACCTGCTACTTCGGCGCATACGCTGAACCCGGCCGTCCCGGCTTCTGGTAGGGAGGTTGCGCGATCGCGCGGGCGAAGGCAATTACCGACTTGATCTCTTCTGGAGTCAGCGTCTTGCCATAGGGCGGCATCATTTCCGACTTGCCGAGCGCGCCGCCTCCAAGAGTAATCATGTTTTGCAGGTATTCGTCGCTTTCTCCATTCAGCTTATCTCCATCATTCAGCAGTGGCGGCATGGGTGTCAGATTGGATCGGTTGGAAGGGCCTGCGGGAGTGGCGTCCGCGTGGCACCAAACGCAGTAGGTATAAAAGATGTGTTTGCCCTGGGATTCGGCGTACCCCAACTTAATCAGCTTTGAGGTATCGTTCCAATCCGGCTCCGTATCATAGGCGCCGAATGTTGCCGTTGCGCTGTTCCCGGGCGGTTCTTTCTTGCAACCCGCAGAGAACAAGATCGCCGGCACACTGCTGACGAGAAGGATCGCTGGAATGAGTTTTTTCCTCATCGGCCCGCTCCTTGCGCGAGTGAGTGAAGATTACCCGCGCTCTTGACCGATTGCGTTTTGATCCCTGTCCGCAGCGTCAACAAGTAGGCAGTCAGCGCCCGGATTTCTTCCTCGGTGAAGTTGCGCCGTGGCTCAAGGGTATCGGGTAAAAGCGCTTGCGGGTTGCGAAGCCAGGCTTCGATCCATGCGGGAGTCAACCAGTTTCCTGCGTTGTTGAGATTTGGCCCGACGTACCCGCCAGTGGCACCAATCGTATGACACGACTGACACTCGTATTTCACTTCATATAACTGTTTGCCCTTCGCGGCCATCGCCGGAGTGAACTGCCGCACATCCACGCTCTCCGGATCCACATCCGGCTTTTGCAGCACCAACGATAAGTATTCCGCCGCCACTTGAGCATCCTTATCGGACATATTGAATTGGGGCATTCTCAGAATTAGCGCCGGCCGGATGGTTTGTGGATTCTTCAGAAATTCTGCAATCCACTTTTTTTGCGCGCGACTTCCTTCGTAGGAAAGATCCGGCGCCAGTGTTCCGCCGTAGCCATTGAAGCGGTGGCATGCGTAGCATTTATAGCGTTCAAAGACTTGTGCGAAGGCTCCGACCACCTGGAAGGCCGTTTCCTTCTTTGGAATAACCAAGTGCTGCAAGGCACTGGTGGGCGGCGGGCCTGTCTGACTCAGCAGCGCCGTGGTCACCGCATCCAAATCTTCTTGGTTCCAACTATACTGCGGCATGCGCGCCGCGGGATTCACAGAGACAGGATCCTGCAATTTGGCCTGGATGTAAGAGACCAGATTGCGCTCAATCTTCGATTTGCTGAATTCGAGTTCGGAGGCGTTTTTTCGCCCGAGTGCGGTCAGGTCCGGGCCAAAATCTTTTTGGGTGGGCGCCCCGTTCAGCACATGGCAACTGGAGCAGCCCTTGTCCGTAAACAGCCTCTTTCCGGTCTGAATCTCCTCCTCAGTCGGAGCGCCAAGTTGCGGCACATTGCTGAAGAGATCGGAATCGGACAGCTTGCTCGTCACGTACTCTGATACCTTGTAGAGATCCTCGTCGCTCCACCGGTACTGCGGCATGCTGGTATTCGGCAGATAGCTCTTGGGATCGCGCAACCATGCAATCAGCCAGGCTTTATTGACCTTGCTTCCGATCTTGGTTAACTCCGGCCCTATATTCCCCCCGATCAGTTTGGTTTCGCCCGCGCGTGTCACGGCCAGTGGATGGCAGGTAGTACACATCATCTGCCGGAACCGCAACTCGCCTTGGGAGAGAAGTTCCGGATTCTTGCTCCAGGCAGAAACGACTGCCGGATTGATTTTGTACACCTCAATCGGCTTGGCCTTCTGGACGCTGAGAAATCCCGAGAGAGCCCGGATTTCCTCTTCCTTCAAACGGAATTTGGGCATTCGGGATTCGTCGCCGTTTTCGTAGCCGTTAACCGTCGTATTCCCATCTTTATCCAGGACGGTCCGGGGCTCTTTCAGCCACTTGTAGATCCATTCCCGTGAAACTTTGTAACCGACGCTCGACAAATCCGGCCCAAGACGCGAGCGATCCACAGTGTTGAGCCTGTGGCAGCCCTGGCAGTTCAGATAGGACAGAAGCTCTCTTCCACGGGCGAGTTGCGGCGCCTCTTTGATGTCTGCTTGATGGCAACTGCCGCAGGAAGCTTGCAGGAAACGCGCCGGAAGGAGTGGCTGCTCCCACGCGAGAGTTGTCTTGTGCGCCTCCGCTACCTCGGTTGCAGGCCCTTGGCCACGATGACAGATCGTGCAGCCCCACTCGCGAATATTGTGCGGAATCGATGGATGCGCCCGAAATGGCTGAGGAACGGAAGAATCCGCCAGGCTCGGCTGGGCAATGCCCTGATGGCAGGTCATGCACCGGTCAGTCACATTCATCGTCGGGAGCCAGATCTGGTCAATCTCCATGGTGTAATCGCCGAGGAGCCGCTTGGTGTCGGAGCGCCCTTGCGCAAACTTCACATAGGCACGCTTGTAGTGTTTCCACTCGGCGCGGAAATCCTTCACCGGCGAGATGGCGAGCACCAAAACGCAGACCACCGTGGACACGGCGAAAGTCAACCGCAATTTGTCTGACAACTTCCCCATATCCTCAGCCGGCATGTGTCCCCCATGGCCAGATCCAGGACCATCCTGGCCCGCGGAAAAAGGTTCCGACGACGGTCAGGCAGATTGCCGTCGCAATGAACCAGGTCATGATCCACCAGGAAAGCGGCTTCCTTCGTAGAACGGCCAACCAGCCACGGCTCGCTTTCGATTGATAGGAAGACAGCAGCAGGACTGAAACGGCGGCGGTAGGCACGATGATCGTCCAGGCATCAAAGACCGCGAGCAAAACCAGCAGCGTTAGAATGACGGCCACCACAATACCGGCGCGCTTCTTCGGGTGTTCTTCCCAGAGAGGTTTCCCTTCGACATTGACTTTGAAATAGGGAATAACCACCAGCGCGAGAAGGACCAGCGTAGGAATGAGAATTCCGGCAACAAAGGGCGGGAAGAAGTGGAGCAATTCCTGCAGCCCCAGGAAATACCAGGGCGCCTTGGCGGGATTCGGTGTCAGCAGCGGATTGGCCAATTGTTCGAGCGGGGCATCCCAGAACAAGGCAATAAGCACCATAATCACCACGAGCACTTCGAAGACGATGGCCTCTCGAACCAGAAGGTTCGGATAGGTCATCAACTTCGGCCCACGGTCGTCCTGTACCTTCGCAGATGTGTTTCGCGTTATGAAAACAATCCGGCGCGGCTCTTTCTTCGCATCCGATTGGAATCCGGCTTCAATCTTTGTTTGTTCCATCTTCGTCTCTCGTTGGGCGAACCGTCAGTCCGCCGTCCTTCTGCACACGCCAGAAATGCACGCCGATAAAAAGGAAGGCCAGCAGCGGAAGAATGACTACATGCAAGACATAGAAGCGGAGCAGGGCGTTTTCACCGACGATATTTCCACCCAGCGCCACAAAGCGGACTTTTCTCCCAATCACCGGCATGGCAGAGATGATGTTGGTGCCGACGGTCACGGCCCAGAACGCCAACTGGTCCCAAGGCAGCAAATATCCCGTGTAACTGAGAAAGAGGGTAACCAGGAGCAGAAGGACGCCGATAACCCAATTAAATTCGTGCGGGGGTTTATAGCCGCCGCGATAGAACACGTGAAACATGTGCCAGAACACGAGCAACACCATGAGATGAGCGCCCAGGCGATGCATATTGCGCAAAAACACTCCGTTGGACACCACAAATTGCAGGTCCTTCATGTCCCGGTACGCGTTGGGGACGGCGGGGTGGTAATAAAACATCAGCAAAACGCCGGTAACCACAAGCATGATAAAAAGCAGGAAGGACAACGATCCCAGGTAATAGGCTGCGCGAACGCGCAAGGACTTTTCGCGCACCTTCACCGGGAGCCAGTGCAGGAACAGATTGCCGAACACCGCGATGCTACGGGTTCGGTTTGAATTGGCGGGTCCGCGGCGGAAGATCGATTTCCATACCCGCGTGGTCCGTAGATCCTCGAGCGCTGCGTTGAAAGGCGTGGGCATGATTCTCCTCAGACGTTCAGAACCTTGTCGGGTTTGATAGTTTCCAGTTTGTTGACCAATAACTCGCCGTCGGATGTCAGGCTGATTGCGAAATGCGGCAAAGGCCGCGGCGCCGGACCTTCGATCTTTACGCCATCACGATGGAATTTGCTGCCGTGGCAGGGGCAAGCGATCATGTTCGCATCGGGTTTCCACTGCGTGATGCAGCCAAGGTGCGTGCACACGGCAGATACGGCGTAAAAGCCCGATGAGGTGCGAACGATATAAACCAACTGGTCTTGCAAGAACGTGACCGAGTCGACCGGATACAAGTCCGGATTCCCCGCGCGAAACGTCATCGGCGGCTCGAACAGGACATTAGGGGAGAAATATTGATAGAGCAGCGCAGTTCCGCCCAATCCCGCGATGCCCAAAGCTCCCAGGGTCGTTTCATTGAGAAACTCGCGGCGGGAAATAACCGGTTTGCCGCGCGGGGACTTCTGCGCCGGGTTTTGCATTGTGTCGCTCATGGTCTTGGAATCAACTCCTCCTGAAATTGCACACCGGGGCTTTCTTCAAATACCTCAAACGCTTCCATGGTTATGGTGTTTACCGGGCAGCGTTCGGCGCACAAACCGCAACGGATGCAGATGGTCTCGTCCTTGACCATCACCGAGCCTTCTACCTGGTTTAACTCATCGGGAACGATGTGTTGCAGGTCGAGGGAACGCAGTTCGCGCTCCCGGTTAAGGCGCTCTTTCTCTTCGTCGGTGAAAACAAAATTCTTTAGCGGCACCAGCGACAGGCAATTTTCCGGGCAAACGTCAACGCATCCGCCACAGAGAATGCATTCGGTTCCGTTTGCCTCCGTTCCTTCGAAAATCGTGTTAATCCAGCACTGCAGGCAACGGCGGGCTTCCATGCGGGCCTGCGCTTCTGTGTAACCTGTTTCCACCTCGGCGACACCCGTGCGGCGTTCCAGCGGCAGCGCCGGAATCGTCAGGCGCGAGTATTCGTCGTAGTGCTCCGCCATCTGGTGATGGTTCAGCACGGTGATCTGCACAAATTTTTCTTTGGGCTTCCAGCCGGAGCCTCGGAGGTACTTGTCGATCTCCTCGGCGGCCTTCTTGCCATCGGCAACGGCATTGATGATGAGTCGCGGGCCGAAGGCGATGTCGCCCGCGGCAAAAATGCCCGGCGCCGTCGTCATCAACGTGTCCGGGTTAATTTTCAGCGTTCCTTGCCGGGTGGTCTCCAGGCGATCTTCGGGCTTCAAGAAAGAAAGGTCGGAGGTTTGTCCGATTGCCAGGATCGCCGTGTCACAAGGAATTACCGTTTCCGTGCCGGGAGCGAACTTCGGGTTGAAGCGCTTGTTTTCGTCAAAGACGGAAATGCACCGGATGACTTCGAGACCGGTGAGCTTTCCGTTCTTGCCGAGGAATTGTTTTGGTCCGAGCGATGGTTTAAGGACAATGCCTTCCAGGAGGCTCTCTTCAATCTCTTCCTCGGAGGCAGGCATTTCCTGGCGCGATTCCAGGCAGATCAATTGCACCTGCCGCGCGCCCATGCGCAGAGCCGCGCGAGACACGTCCATGAACTCTTTCATGGCCACGGATTGCTCACTGGAACTGAGCTTTTCGGGCAGAGCGGCGTCGCCGTGGAGTTTTTGCTGCTCGCGCATTGCCGAGCGGGCAACGTCAATGGCAACGTTGCCACCCCCAATGACAACCACGTGTTTTCCGACTTCGAAACGGTAACCAAGGTTGACGTTCAGAAGAAACTCAATGCCTTTCACCACGCCGTCGAGATCGTTTCCAGGAATATTCAGATCGCGGCTGCGGTGCAAGCCAAACGCCATCAGCACCGCTTTGAAGCCTTGCTGGCGCAAATCTTCGAGACTGAAATCCCGGCCAAGCCGCATGTTCAGCCTGAGTTGCGGTCCAAGCTCCAGGATTTCTCGAATCTGGGCCTGCAAAACGTCGCGGGGCAAACGATATTCCGGGATCCCCAAATGCATCATCCCGCCGGGGATCGCGGCAGCTTCAAATATGGTGACCGGATAACCGAGGAGCGCCAAATCGTGCGCCGCCGACATCCCGGCAGGGCCGGAACCAATGACCGCCACCTTTTCCGGACGCTTGACCTGGGGCCGATCGGCGAAAACGTCGATGGGGTTTCTGGACTCCGGTCCAAATCGCTCGGTCACGAAGCGCTTCAGCGCCCGGATGGAAATCGGAGCGTCGAATTGCCCGCGACGGCACGCACTCTCGCAAGGGTGCCCGCACACACGGCCGCAGATGGATGCGAATGGATTGGGGGTGCGGGCGTAGCGGTAGGCATCCTCATAGCGCCCCTCTGCAATCAGCGATACGTACCGTCCGGCTTGTGTGTGGACGGGACACGCCGTCATGCACGGGAAGTTGGATTCCAACCACTCCAAATCGACGAGCTTGCTGCGAGCCGTCCTTTGGTTTGCCCGTGACCCCATGGCCATTCCTTTACTTCTTCACGACGAGGTCAACGGTCGTAGTCGCAGCAGTCACCTCAACCGCTTGCGTTGTCACTTTTCCGTCTTCGCTCCAAGTCTTGATGGTGTACTTCCCAGGGGGCACGTTTTTGATCTCATAGTTGCCGCTTTTGTCGGTCACGGCGAAATAGGGCGTCGGTGAAACCACGATGTATCCGTTCATCTCCGGGTGCACGTTGCAAAGCAACGAAACCACGCCGGGATCATTGAATTGGAAGGGTTTTTTTTCTCCTTTGGGCCAGGTTCCCAGGTTGTGAGCAAGTTTCTTGTTGCCGCTGATGCTGGGCCAATATACGTTGTGGCCAACGGGGTCGGAGTTCAGGAATTCCACCGTGGTGCCTGCTTGCACAACCATGACATGGGGCACAAAAGTCATTTTGGTCTGGTCCATGACGGGTTTCGTGGCTGGCGCCTCGAACTTCTTATCGGGGATCGCATCGATGTAAACGGCGATGTTCTCCGCCGACTTCAAGCCCTGGACGCTCACCTTGCCTTTGATGTCGCCGGCCCAGCCCGGACTCGCCAACAGCAGCACTCCACTCATCAACCCAAACGCGCCTTTCGCGAATAAACGTGCTTTCATAGCTCCCCTCTCGCATGTTTGATTTTGCTTCTTGAGACACCGACGAGAAACCGCGTGCAAGCCTAGAACACGTAGTCGATGCCGGTGACGAAACTGTTTGGCCGGTAGTTGAGTAAATTGTCAGCTGCGTCGGTGTAGGGGACGCCCCAATGGCGCGTGTATTCGCCAACGATTTTGATATTGGCCCTTAAGAGAATCTGATACCCCGGGCGGAAATCGTTGCGCGTGCGCGCCGCAGACACGCCATTGAAGTAGTCGGAAGGAGAGTTCACGAAGTCATAGCGCAAGGTAGGAATCAACCACGGGAAGATCCAGAAATTCGCGGCCACGAAACCTCCCGTGAAGGTCACCGGATGCGCGCTGGCGATGGTGGCCAGATTGGTATCGACCTCATGGTTGTTGTCATGGCCCACCAGGCCAACTCCGTAGATCTCGAATCGGGATCTATATTTGAATCGCAAATCGCCGCCGGCCCGGTAAAAGGGTTCCGTGATGGTCCCGGTGAAGGGAAACTCGGAACCTCCAAAATTCTGCTGGTTCCACCCTCGGTAATAGAAGGCCCCCACTCGAATGGAGGTATGGTCGTGCGGACCAGTCGCTCCCGCCGCCTGAATCGCATGACGGCTATCCGGATCGCGTTCCAGATTAAATTGGTAGGAGGTACGCAGGTAGATATCTTTGGTATTTCGCGCGAGAAGGCCGTTCTGCAGGCCGTAGGCGGACCCTGTGCCGTCTACGACGGCCGCCGACCAGGTGAAAAGCCCGTCATTCGGGTAGCCGCCAATCTCTATACCGCGCTGGGGTGACCCCAGACTGAACGAGTTGCTTGCGGTCTGGCAAGGAACCGGCTGCGGGGTCAGACCGCAGGAGTTCTGCGCCAGCGACGTCTCACCGAAGACGTCATAACCGGAGAGATAGGGTGTCCGGGCCTGAGTGAACGGAAGGTCCAGCTCAAACTGCCCGAAGCGCACATTCAACGAGTCCGCGGGCAGGTGGAATACGCGGCTGAGGTCGTTGTACTTTAAATAGGCATCTCCCAGGCCTCCGTTTGCTCCAGAGCCGCCCGCGGAAATGTCGTCGTCAATCCAGAACGAAATATTCTGTCCGAAGCTTCCTGCGCTGATAATCGTAAAGGTGTTGGGCACGAAGAGGTCTGTCGTCGGCACATACCCATTGGTTTGTACCGCCTTCGGCTGGCTTGCGTTCCAATTCATGTTGCCCTCATAGCGGAAGGCAATCGGTATGGTTCCGGGAATCTCGCCGGGATAGACGGCCTCGGGAAACGCCTCTTTCTGCGCCTTCGACCCGAGCAGCACAGGTTCCTGCTTCACGAAGGTCTCGTCGTCCTTCGGAAACTTGAAACCACGCTTTTTGAAGGCCAGGCCGAAGTCGTTCAACTCCGGATAGTTGCTGTGGCAGGTGGTGCAGGAAGTTCCATATTTTCTGGAAAAAGCGGGAATCGCGTTACCTTGAGGTACAACCAGAAGCAGTACGGTAACAACCGCGGCAAACGACACAAGAGAGACCAAAAACCTCGCAGAGAGCGGCCTGCAGGTATCCATAAACATCTGCTTTGCCCCTTCGGTAGGGAATTTGTGATGGGTAACGACCCCCAACGTTCAACTCGACCCAAATTGTCCGCGTGTCGCCACAAACGCGCTGTGACATTCGTCACTCTCCGGTGTGCCACCGGTCACGGCACGGGGCAGGACAGAGCGCCTAGCGTTAACCGCCAGTAACCCACCGTCACCACTGGGAAAAGGGATATGAACCCGAACCACCGCTCGTTCCTGGCCAACCCCCGCATAATCGCAATGGTTCTGCTGTCCGCGCTTCCGATTCCGCCCTGCGCATCGGCCGCGGAACAGAAAGGAGACGCCGCACCCGGGCAAAAAATATTTGCGGAAAGGTGCCAGAAATGCCACGGAGAGGATGGCAGCGGGAATACCGACTTCGGGAAGGCGCTCGGAGCAGCCGATCTTCGTTCTGCGGATATTCAAAAGAAATCGGATGCAGAGTTCTATGAGCTAATTGAAAAAGGGAAAAAGAACATGCCTCCGTTTGAAGGAACACTTTCCAAAACAGAAATCAACGGACTAATCGTATACGTACGAGAAATCGGAAAGAAACAATCCGACGAGAAAAAGCAGTAAAAATCGCAAATCGTTACAGAGAGCGCGTTTCGGAAGGATCAAAGGCTAGCTCACGCGGGTGAGGACCGCATTGACCGCCTCCCGGCGTGTCCGGACATCCACTTGCTTGAGAATCCGGTGGATGTGATTGCGCACAGTAAATTCCGAGAGATTCAGTTGCGCAGCGATCTCCTTGTTGGTCATTCCCTTGGCTACCAGGTTCACTAGCTGCCGTTGGCGAATTGTCAAGGCGGGCGTCATCACGGCCGGGTCCGGCGAGATCTGCTCTGGCAATTGCGAGACCAAGCTGAACAGCGCCGCACACAGCCGGGGTGTGCATGTCGCCTCCCCGCGCACCGTCGCCCGGATTGCCGCGACCACCTCGCTCGCCGAAGCATCTTTCAACATGTAACCAGACGCTCCCGCCCGGACCGCATTCAAGAATTGTCTGGGGTCGCTTTCCATCCCGACCAGTAAAGCGCGGAATCTGCCGGGAGTGGGGCAGGGGTGATTGCTGAAGAAACGGACGGGGAGCCAATCAGGATCTGTAAAGTCCACAGTCAGGACGGTGCAATTGCTTTCGACGACTTGGGCGGAGGTGATCTCTTCCCGATTTCCCTGGCCGACTATCAATATGTCGTTGCGTTTTCGCAGCAGCCGCGTGAGCGCCTCGCGGAGCAAGCGATTTTCAATCAGCAGGAATACACGAATGGGGGACTCTGAAATCGTGTCGTGCACTGTAGTCTGCCCTTTTCCAAACCCGCCGGCTGGGGCGAGAGGGTGCGCCAGACCTGGCCTCAAAGGGGCGGTTAGGAGGGTGTACCGGGGTCCCGAGTTTTTTTTCGTCACCTAACGTACCCAGAGTGTACTAGTTATGTTAAAGGGACGTTAAGTTCCGCGAACTACCAGAACAGTGTATGCAAATTAATAAAAAGTACAAGCGAATTGTTAATGCGTTTGAATAAAAAGTTTGTTTGGCAACAAACGGGAAGTCAAATCCTTCCTGAAGTTTCACTTTGAGCCAGATGCTGGTAGATGTACCTATGTTTTGGTACATCCGCTGAGTACCTTGCCCAGTACTCCTTCCCAAGTATTTTTTTGATTCTGCCCGAACTTCACTTCCCCCGGCATACTTCCAAAACTTGAGTCTTGCTATGGGCAAATCGATTCGAGTCCTCGTCGCGATCTACCCACGGCTGATGCGAGAGCTGATCCTCACGACATTTGCCGACCAGCCCGACATTGAAGTCGTGGGCGAAGTGACCGAGGAGGCTGCCATTCCTTCAGAAGTGGAACGCACGACGCCGGATTTCCTCGTCATTTCGCTGAATCACCACGATCAGCGACCTTTGGTGTGTGACACCGTTCTGCGGCGCAGGCCGGAGATGCGGATCATCGCCGTCGACCCGGAGAACAATTATTCGGTGCACTACTGGGTTTCACTGAATATTCAATCCGACGACGTCGAAGCCTCGGAGGAAGGAATCTTGGGGGTCATCCGAAACAAAGGCGTGTCTTCGTAGCCCGCAGACGGCGAGTGACCCGCTTCGGAGCGAGGTATATGGATAGGGGATTTGGCATGGGAAAGCACGTCGCGATATTTTCGATTTGTGGGTTTCTCTGTTGCGCCTTTACCTCTTTCGGCTGGGCTCAGGACACACGCCTCCATCCGGCCCCGGCCACCGGGTTGCCGTCATCTTCTTCTTCTCCCAATTTGAGAGGTCCTGCGCCTTCCGAGCTTGCCACCGAGAACTTAAGCAAAGTGGGCGCTTCCGCCGTCCAGTTGCAAGCGGTGCTGATCAAAGATCCTGGACTGTTGGTTGAGCTAAAGCGCTGGGTGGCCAAGGAAGCTGCCGATTATGGACAGGTGGTGGACGAAGCGTCCCTGACGGACCAGGCCATCTTGGATCGTCTCGAGCGCGATGCCAGTTTTCGATCCGTGGCCACGCGCCTTGTGCAAAAGTACGGCTACTTGTTGCCGAGCGTAAATCCCAATTCCGCGCTGGGCAAAGAGCAGGAACTCGTTCTCAAAGAGCGCGCGCGCCGCCTCGTCCAGGTCGAAGCGCAGGAGGATTCACGGAGCTCGAATGGTGCGGAGCGGCTCATCAACGCTGGAGGCGAAGCGAGGGAAGGTCAGGACGGCCGCCGGCAGATGGTCAACTGCGACCCGGCGATCCCCGGCGACTGCCGGGAACGAGGCCGCAATCGCCGTGGCCAAGAAGTTCCCAACGAAATCGGGGCGCCGGAATCTCAGCCGGAATATCCGGAAAATGGAGCGCCATTCATCCCTTATCGCAATCCGCGTTCTTCCGCGCAAACGATTCAGACGGCGAACGAGGACACGGACGGGCTTCCCACCACTAGCTACACCAGGTTTTTATCTCCGGATCCGCTTGAATCGGCCAAGAACCAAATTGCGATTCCCGGTGCGCCGATGGGTGGGTCGATCGACGGCTCGGCCGTCAGGGATTCGCTTTCTGCCGTGGACTCTCAGAATTCCCTTGGTTCGCCGCTTCCCAACAACACCGAGAGTCGAGCCGGCAGGCGGCGCGAGGATCGCCTGGAATATCGCCGCGAATCGGAATCCGCGTCCGACTACGCGGAAAGCGAACTCACCCCTGTGGCAATGATGCACAAGCGCAATCCTTACTCCGATATTCCATCGCTGTATGACTTGTATGTGCAGGCTTCGCCGCAACCTCGCGCCGTCGAGCGTTTCGGCCTCGCCATGTTCCGCAACGGGATTCGCGACCTCGATGCCATCCCGATGGATCTGCCTGTCGGACCCGACTATATCGTGGGCCCCGGCGACGGGCTCACCATCAACCTCTGGGGCGGAGTTTCCCAGCGGCTAACCAGAGTCGTGGATCGCCAGGGTCGTATCGCACTTCCGGAAGTCGGTCCCCTCCTTGTCAGCGGCAGGTCGCTCGGCGACGTACAGTTGACCGTGCAGCAGGTCTTGCGCACGCAGTATCGCGACGCCTCCGCCGATGTTTCGCTCTCCCGCCTCCGCACGGTGCGGGTCTACGTTGTCGGAGAAGTCGCCGAGCCCGGGGCATTCGACATCAGTTCGCTATCTACCCCGCTGAATGCGCTGATCGAGGCTGGGGGCGTCACTCCGCAGGGCTCTCTCCGCAAGGTGAAGCACTATCGCGGCAAGCAACTCGTCGAGGAAGTGGATATTTACGACCTGTTGCTTCGCGGCATGAGCACGCAGGAGGCACATCTTGAAAATGGTGATTCGCTGGTTGTGCCGCCTGTCGGCGCATTGGTCACCGTAACCGGCATGGTTCGCCGCCCGGCGGTCTACGAATTGAACGGCGAAAACTCCTTGCAGGATGTTTTGGAACTCGCCGGTGGCATCTTGCCCGCAGCCGCGCTAAAGCACATCGAAGTGCAGCGCCTGGAAGAACACGAAAAGCGCACCATGCTCGACCTGAATCTGCCGGAGAACGAGGCTGCCGATGCCATTAACGCACAGCTCGGCGCGTTCAAAATCAAGGATGGAGACGAAGTTCACATTTTCCCCATCGCCTCGTACAACGAAAGCGCGGTGTATCTCCAGGGCCACGTTCTTCGCCCGGGCAAGTACTCCTATCACGATGGAATGAGGCTGAGCGATCTGATTGGTTCCTATTCCGATCTGCTGCCCGAGCCTTCGGACCGCTACGCGGAGATTATCCGGCTGAACCCGCCGGATTTCCGCCCCACGGTGGAAAGTTTCGATCTTGCCTCAGCGCTGGCGAATCCGGCCTCTGCGCCAAAGCTGCAGGCTCTCGACACGGTTCGCGTCTTCAGCCGTTACGATTTCGATCCGCCTCCGACCGTCTGGGTTGGCGGCGACGTGCAAAAGCCGGGCCAATATCGGACCTCAGGGCAAGTGCATTTGCGCGACGCCGTCTATCTTGCCGGCGGACCTTCGCAAGACGCAGAAATGAAGACCGCGCAGCTTTTCCGCACCGAAGCGGACGGCACGATGCGCATCTTCAGCGTTGATCTGGGCGAGGCGCTTGCTGGAGATCCCGCGGAAAACATTGTGATCTATCCGCGCGACCGCATTTTGGTCCATCGCAACCTGGGTAAGATCGATCCTCCCACCGTCACCATCAAGGGCGAAGTGGCGCGGCCCGGAAAATTCCCGTTGACCACCAACATGCACGTGCAGGATCTCATCAACACTGCCGGAGGCTTGAAGCGCAGCGCAGATACCCAAGTTGCGGACCTGACGCGCTACGCGGAAGGCGATGATCGATCCACTCCCACAGAGAATTCCAGAGTCTCTCTAAAGGAAGCCCTCAGCGGCGACGCGAACGCGAATGTGCAACTCCGCGACGGCGACGTTATTACCATCCGCCAAGTTCCCGGTTGGAGCGACATCGGCGCCACAGTTACAGTCCGGGGGGAAGTGCAACATCCCGGCTCGTACGGCATCCAGCCCGGTGAGCGCCTGAGTTCCGTTCTGGAACGCTCTGGTGGATTTACCTCGCAGGCTTTCCCCTATGGCGCCGTCTTGATGCGCCCCGAAGTGCGAGAAGTGGAAATGAAATCTCACACGGAGCTCATTGAGCGCTTGAAGAACCAGGAGGTCAATCTGAAAGCTCTGCCTGAGGCTGATGAGGACCAAAAGAACGCCAAGTTGACGGCGATTTCCGCAACGGAAACCACCATCACACAGCTTCAATCGACGGCGCCGATCGGCCGCGTGGTCATCCACATCAATCCGGAAATGAAGCATTGGCGGAATACACCGGCAGATGCCTCGCTGCGGGATGGGGATACGCTGGTGATCCCCAAAAAGGTGGAGTATGTGCTGGTATCCGGTCAGGTTTACAACCCGACTGCCGTCGGATACCGGCCCGGTCGGAGCGCGAGGTGGTATCTCAGCCAGGCCGGCGGCATTACGCAGCTAGCCGACAAGAAAGCCGTTTTTGTCGTTCGTGCCGATGGTTCCGTGATTGCGTCGAAAAACAACAGCGGCGCATGGTTCTCCGGAGATCCGCTGAGCGCCACACTCCGGCCGGGTGATTCCATTGTGGTTCCAGAGAAGGCGCCAAAGATTGGCAACCGGAGTTGGACGAATACTTTGCAAACCGCCCAGATCCTCTCTTCCGTGGCAATCGCCGTTGCTTACATTCATCCGTAGTTGCGTATGAGCCCGGTGAAGACGCGATGGCGAGGAGTGGCACGGCTCGGGGTTTTTCTGAGTGTCGGGCTCTCGGTGCAGGGAGGCAGCCTGGTTGCAACGGCCCAGCGGACGCAGTCTGAAAGCCCGGCAGATCGCAGGGGAAAAACACCTGAGGCGAATTCCAAGCAAGCGGAATCCGACTCGAAGGAAAAGAAAAGCACATCAAGCGAGGATATGACGGAAGTGTATTCAGGCACGGATGCTCGGAAGGGCGTTGGGACCTTGGCGCGCGATTTCCTTGGAGATCAGAAGGGCATCTGGACGAGTCCTGCCCGGGCGGACTTTTCGGACATCCAATGGTTCCTCCCATTGGGAAGCCTGGCAGGCGGGATGTTCGCCACGGACTACGAATTCAGCCGGCGACTCTCGATCAATCCGTCGACCATCAGCCGCTACAAAAACATTTCCGACGCCGGCGTAGGGGCGCTGATCGGAGGCGCTGGAGGCATGTGGGTCCTCGGCCACTTCAAGCACAACGAGCATTGGAGTGAGACCGGATTTCTGGCGGGTGAGGCGGCCGTCAACAGCCTCGTTGCCGTGGAGGCTTTGAAGTATTCGCTTCGCCGCGAGCGCCCGTACCAGGGAGACGGCACCGGCCCCTTCTTTCAATCGGGGGGAACGTCGTTTCCCTCGGAGCACTCCGCCGCCGCGTGGGCCATCGCCGGTGTAATTGCGCACGAATATCCGGGTCCGCTGACGAAGTTTGGGGCATACGGCCTCGCCGCGTTAGTTAGTTTTTCGCGTGTGAAAGCCCGGCAGCATTTCACTTCCGATGTCTACGTAGGCGGGCTACTCGGCAACATGATTGCCCAGGACGTCTACGTGCGACATGCCGACCACGAGCTTGGCGGCTCCAGTTGGCAATCGATTCCGGAGTTCTTGAAGGACCACTCCGAGCTTGCGCCATTGAGCATGGGGACTACGTACGTTCCACTGGATAGCTGGGTGTATCCGGCCTTCGAACGCCTGGAGGCGATGGGCTACGTCAATACCGCATTTGAAGGTGTTAAGCCGTGGCCGCGCACGGATTGCGCGCGATTGATCGAAGAAGCGCGAGAGGCAGTGGACGCTTCTGACAGCGAGGGGACATCGAGCGGGGAACAGGCCCGCTCGATGATCAATGTTTTGGCAAAAGAGTTCAGCCGCGAATTGGGTTTGGAAACCGGGGATGCGAATGAGTATGTCCAGCTCAATTCCGTTTACACCCGCGTCTTGAGCGCCAGCGGCCCGGTCCTGACGGATGGCTATCACTTCGGACAAACCTACGGCTACGATTTCGGGCGGCCATTTCGCCGCGGAACGAACCTGATCGCTGGCAGCTCCGGAATGTTTACCTACGGACGCTTGTTCTTCTACGTCAGTGGAGAGTACCAACAGTCTCCTTCCGCGCCCGAACTTTCTTTGGTGCAACGCCAGTTCATTGCCAATCGTGACGAGACCGGACTGCCTGCCGCCCAGCCCTTCGATCCCATTCATAAATTCACACTGCTGGACACCTACATGGGAATGAATCTGGACAACTGGCAGATTGTTTTCGGGAAACAAAGTCTGTCTTGGGGCCCCGGCGTCGGCGGTTCGTTGATTCTGAGCGACAACGCGGAGCCGATGTACATGGCGCGGCTGACCCAAGTTCAACCGTTTAAGCTCCCCTTTGTTCTGTCCATTCTCGGCCCGGCGCGGTTCGAATCCTTCCTGGGAACTGAGCAGGGCCATCCCCTCTCGGGGCAGCCGTTTGTTTATGGGCAAAAGATCAGCCTGAAACCTTTTTCCAATTTCGAATGGTCGTTCAGCCGCGAGACCACGATTGGAGGCTTCGGCGATCCGCTCAACACGAAGACTTTTTTTACGAGCTTCTTCGGAAGAGTTTATTTCCCCCCGGGCCAGACTACGGGAAGTGTCCCTGGGGATTCGCACACCGACATCGATTGGACGTGGCGCATCCCAGGGCTGGGCGACCGGTTGGTGTTTTACGGAGAGCTCGAGGACGACGACGATCCGATTCCCCTGCAAAATCTTACAAAAAACGTGTATCGCCCCGGGTTTTATCTGCCGAGGCTTCCCTGGTTGACGAAATGGGATTTTCACGTGGAGTACACCAGCTCGGAAACGCCAGGCAGGAAGTCCTATCAGGGCCAAGGGCGATTAAATTACTGGAACCAGAACTACCTCGATGGTTACACGAACGAAGGGAATTTGATCGGCAATATAGTCGGCCGGGAAGGAAGAAATTTCCAGGCCTGGACTCGCCACTGGATTTCCCCCACCAATACGCTCGACCTGACTTGCAAGCTGAACATCGTGGACAACGATTTCATTCCCGGCGGAGCGAAGTGGCAGGACTACCGTGTGGATTACGAAAGGCACTTCCATTCGGGAGCTTATGTTCGAAGTACCGCTCAATTCGAGCATATCAGCCACTACCCGCTGCTATTTACGCGCTCCCAGAACAACGTTCTTGCCTCGCTGGAAATCGGTTTTCAGCCCTGGGCGGCTCACTGAGGAAAGGAAGAAAGTTGGATTCGCCAAACAAATTGCCGGAAAACGCGGAAAGCTATTCTCCGTTACTCGATCCTCCAGAGATGTCCCCGGAGGAGAAGCTCCGGCGACGAGAGGAGCTCCTTGCTCATCTGCGCATGCTCTGGGAAAACCGCGGATTCCTGCTGCGCGTTGCCGGATGGAGCCTCCTGGTCAGCCTGTCGATCGCGATTTTGATCCCTAATCGGTACGAGGCTGTGGAGCGCCTGATGCCCCCTGATAGCCAATCCGGAATGGGCACAGCGATGCTGTCCGCGTTAGCTGGAAGCAGCGGCGGAGGTGGAATCGGAGCTATGGCTGGAGATCTGCTCGGAATGAAGAATTCTGGAGCATTGTTCGTTGGCATCCTTGAGAGCCGAACGGTGCAGGACGGTCTCATTGACGAGTTCGACCTCCGAAAAGTCTATAGCCTCTACGGGCAGCTCAAGCCCGAGGATGCCCGCAAGGAACTCGCGAAGCACACGGGCATTGGTGAAGACCGCAAAAGTGGGATTATTTCCATCACCGTTAGCGATCGCGACCCCAAGCGAGCGGCGGCCATGGCGCAAGCATATGTTCACGAGCTGGATCGCCTGGTGGCTCAGGTCAGCACCTCCTCGGCGCGCCGCGAACGCATTTTTCTGGAAGAGCGCCTGAAATCCGTCCAGCAGGAACTCGATGCGGCGGCCCACAGTTTCAGTGATTTCGCCAGCAAAAATACGGCGATCGATATTCCCGCCCAGGGCAAAGCCATGGTGGAGGCTGCCGCCACTTTGCAGGGCCAATTGATTGCCGCCGAATCGGAGCTCAGCGGTCTGGAAGCCATCTACACAGATCAAAACGTCCGGGTTCGGGCCCTCCGCGCACGCGTCGCGGAGTTGCACGCGCAACTTGGCAAGATGGGCGGAGATGCCGGAGCGCCGGCCTCCCCGCCGGCAAAGAGCGACCCCGCCGCTTATCCCACCATTCGGCAATTGCCGGCGCTGGGCGTCACCTACGCCAACCTCTATCGACAAACCAAGGTTGAAGAAACCGTGTATGAGCTGCTGACGCAACAGTACGAGTTGGCAAAGGTCGAGGAAGCGAAGGAGATCCCCAGCGTAAAAGTGCTGGATGCAGCGGTGGTTCCAACGAAAAAAGCGTTTCCACCCCGGGGTCTGCTCACGTTTCTCGGCATGGTCCTGGGTGTGATTTCTGCCGCAGCGTGGCTGTTCGCGAAACGACATTGGGCGGCCATCGACCCACAGGATCCCGGAAAAGTATTTGCGCTTGAGATGCTTGAAAACCTGCGCGAGGAGACCAGGCGATTGGCGCCAGCGGGGGCGGCTTTTTCCCGGTTGAAATTTTGGAAAACGAGGGATGCGGCTTCGGAAGTGTCTTCCGGGACGAACCTGGTGAGTGGGGAAGTGCTTCCCGAAAAAAGCTTGTCCCGCTCAGCGGGTGGTGGCGCGGAGTAACCCATGAAGGGGCCCGTTTTCAAAACGCGCGCGAGTTTTCCGGAGGGGGCGGTCCAAGAATGAATGGAACGGCCGCACGTCCGTCACCCGTTCCGCGGGTCGAGCAATGGCTCCCGCCGGAGGTACCCCCCGAATCCTCTTGGGAGGGTGTGCCCAGCGAACCTCACACGCGAGCCCGTGAAGAACGCCGCCGCATTGGCCTCGTCAGGCAGGCCGCCTACGTTGCCATCGACATTGTTTTGGCTTGCGCTTGTGCCACGCTGGCTTTTGTGGCTCGTTTCGGGCTGGCGCTGAACAGCGGCGAGAAGTCTCTCTCGCCGGCGAAACTTGCGGACTATGCTCGCGCGCACGCCTATCCCGCGTATCTGCAGCTTTATGTGGGGCTCATCGTTTTGGCATGCATGAGCTTGCATTTGTATCGAACCTCGAGGGAAGTCGCAGCCTGGCGCGAATTTCTGACAGTGATTCGAGCGGTTGCCTTGGCTACCACGCTTCTGGTTGTTTTCATCTTTGTTTCCGGCAACAAGCAAATTTCTCGCGAAGTTATTGTCTCGACAGGCATGATCACCGCCCTGCTGCTCGGGGGCTGGCGATTTGCCAAGCGCGAATACATTCTCGCTCGGACGCGGCGCGGAATCGGATTGTCGCGCGCGCTGATCATTGGCGCGGGAACGCAAGGGCTGACTCTGGCGAATTGGTTGGAAAGAAATCAGCACCTGGGGTATGCCGTTTGTGGGTTTCTCGACACGCACATCAACGGCGAGCCGCGCGTCCTCGGCCTTATCTCCGATCTTCGTAAGGTGGCCATTGAAAAGTTTGTCGACCAGCTATTTCTGCCGCTGCCCGCGGAGAGCGCCCTGGTCAAGGATATCTGGGTGCAAGCCCGTCAACTTCGGCTAAATCTGACCATTATCCCGGAGCTCTACGACGGGCTCATGTGGCGCGCGCCGGTTCGCTCCATGGCCGGGGTTCCGGTCATCGAACTGCACGGTCCGCCCATCCCGGCTGTGGGCCTCGCGATGAAGCGGGCATTGGATGTGCTTCTTTCTCTTATTGGCTTGGTGGCCACGGCTCCCATTCTCGCTCTGGCCGCCATTTGGATTCGCCTGGACTCGCCGGGACCCGTCATCTATTCGGCGCCGCGCATCGGCAAGAAAGGGAAGACGTTTCGCTGCTACAAGCTTCGCACCATGCTGGCGAACGCAGATTCCTTGAAGGATACACTTCGCAAAAGCAACGAACGCAAAGGGCCCTTCTTCAAGATGGAAAACGATCCGCGGATCACCCGTGCGGGCCGATGGCTGCGGAAATTTAGCATCGACGAGCTTCCGCAGCTTGGAAACGTTTTGCTCGGAGACATGAGTCTTGTGGGGCCGCGGCCGCATCCTCTCGACGACTACCAGCGCTACACCATCGACCATCTACGTCGTTTGGATGTAAAACCCGGCATGACTGGGCTTTGGCAGGTCACGGCGCGACTTGACCCCTCCTTCGAGCGAAACATGGCTCTCGACTTGGAATACATCGAAAACTGGAGCCTGCGGATGGATTTGCGCATCCTGCTGAAGACCATTCCATCTTTAATTCGTGCGGAGGGGCGGTGAAACTTACTTGTCGCACCTGGGTCCCTCCCAAATTCCTTGGAAGGTGGCCGATCACGATGTTTCGATGCGCGGACTCGCTTGCCGATTGGATAATCCGGCTTTCAATTGCAATTGTATTCAAGCCGTGCTCCATATCTTTGTCACGCCGATTGAGCCTTCATGAGCGCGACGTTTTGGATCTGTGGGGAATCGCGGGATGAGCACACCGGAAGCTAAAACCCAAAATGAAGTCACTGTTCTAGACGGAATTGTCACCGACACAGTGTCACCCGCCGGGCTAGATCTTTTTCGCCGACCGTTTTCGACGATATTGCCGATTGACCGTTTACGTGCATGGGCGGTTCGAGGCGGGTCTTCTGTTCTCCAGCAGGGCCTTTTTGCAGGCTCGCACTTCTTGGCAAACGTCCTGCTTGCCCGTTGGATGACCCCGGAGGCCTATGGGGCGTTTGCCCTCGCCTATTCGTTCTACTTGTTACTCCTCGCGGTGTACATGGCTCTGGTGTATGAGCCGCTGTTGGTTTACGGTTCAGGGCGTTATGAAACTTCGTTTCCTGCCTATGTGGGAGTCCTCAGTCGCGGACATTTCGTCTTGCTTCTCCCCGCCAGCCTTGTGGTCGTGGCGGTTGCCCCGGCAATCGGGCATTTTTATTCACATAGTTTTCAAGCAGCTTTTGCTGCACTGGCTGTAGCCTCTCCGTTTTTACTGCTAATGTGGCTGTTTCGAGGAGTGTTCTATGCAAGACTGAATGCCTACGCTGGCACGTTGGCAGGTGCCTGCTACTTTGCCATTCTGCTTCTTTCACTCCTTGCCTTGCGACGATTGCAACTCCTTTCGCCGGCGACGGCGCTGGAGGGCATGGCACTCTCGAGTTTTGTGGTAAGCCTGGGCTGCTGGTACTGGTTCCACGTTTCGAGAAGCGCCACACGGGAGCAGTCCGTGGTATCGAGCGGTCGCGTTCTGGCGGACCACTGGCGCTACGGGCGGTGGGCGGCGCTTACCGCAATCGTCGCTTGGATTCCGGCGAACATCTACTACGCTTTGCTTCCTTCTCGTTTTGGTTTAGAGGGCACGGCCACTCTGAGAGCCATGATGAATCTCATGTACCCGCTTCTACATTCATTTTCGGCCCTCCTCACGCTACTCATTCCCATTCTGGTTCGTCAGCGAAGTCGCCATGGTGTCCAACGATCCAAGCAAACTACCCTGCAATTGATCTCCATTTATGTACCTGCGGGAATACTATACCTGCTATTGGTCATCGGCTTCCGTGCTCCTATCCTTCGTTTTCTGTATTCGGATCGCTACGCAAACGTTCCTTTCGCGGCGGTCCTTTTCGTCGCAATGCTCCCAATCACAACAGGCGTGATCGGTCTTCTCGGCGCGGCTCTTAGGTCCTTTGAACTCCCACACCTTGTGTTTCGCGGATACTTTGCCTCTTCGATCATAGCTGTTCTCGTTGGTATCCCCCTGACTTTCCACTTCGGTGTGTCCGGGGCGGCCGCTGCGATTGTGTTAAACGACCTGCCGGGAATTGCTGTACTTGCGATTTGCCTTCTGCGTTATAAGAAATCGGCGGGAGCGCAAGCGTGACGACTCCTTCCGCGCCTAAATCGCGGGAATGCTGGCGATCGTATGATCGCGTCCAGGATTATCTGGTAGGGATAAATTGACCATGTGGAAGTGGATTACATGCCTTCTTCTCGTGGGCTACTTAAGCCTCAGCAGGACGTTTGCATACTTGGGCTTTCCTCCTTGGAAACTTTTCATCGGGGAATTGGCGTTGGCCGCATTCCTTTTTAGCGGGCCACGGTTGGGGCGTCGTTCTTGGTTTGCGGTCGCCTGGTCTCACCCGCCCTTGCGTCAATTCTGGACTTGGTACGGTTTTTTCTTGGCCTATGGGCTGATTCAAGTGCTTTACGGCATTTATGAAGGACACCCACCGCTGACCGCTCTTCGCGACTTGGCTTTTCATTACTACCCGCTCTTCTTTCTGCTAGGGCTCTGGGCGGGTGTCAAATACCCATTCCTTTTGCCCAGGCTCCTTCGCGGGTTCGCCTGGTTTAACGGCGTGTATGGAGTCCTCTACATCTTATTTTTTAGCCGCGTCCCGTGGTTCTTGCCGGGCGTGAGCGATGAAGTCGCGGCGGTTCCGTTATTCGCCGAGCCACTGTACTCCTTCATTGCCTTGCTTGGCTTGCTCGTCTACGAAAAGAATTTCCAGCAGAGTTGGTACCTCTTGCTTCTCAATGGCTTCGTGATGCTGGGTATGCAATTTCGCACCGAGTGGCTAGCATTTATCCTGGGAGCCGTTACCTGGGGAATTCTCAACCACAAAGGGAAACGAATTGTTCAAGTGGGCTCGGTCCCTGCGAGTTTGTTCATGCTTCTCTATGTCACCAATATCACCATCCCTAGTCCGCAGGGCCGTGCAGAAGCCGACTTCTCGGCCAGGCAACTTGTCGATCGCGCGGTCGCGCCCTTCCGCGCGGATTTGAGCAATGAAGACGTGGCCTCCGGTGTCCGAAATGTAGATTCCCAGGAAGCGACGTTTGTTTTCCGAACCGTCTGGTGGCTCGCGATTTGGGATTCTTCTCGAGAGAATCTACGCACAAGTTTGTTAGGTCACGGCTACGGGTACCCCCTTGGAGATCTGGTTCCGTATCTCGAGGGCGAATTCATTCGCACTCCACACAATGCGTTCTTCTACGCGTTGGGTTACACCGGCTGGATTGGGGTGGTTTGCTTTGCGCTTTTCGAATTGCAGATTGTCCGGTTGCTCTGGCGTTCAAAAGGGATTGCCGGCGATGCGTTTGGCGTCACCGTCTGGGTTGCGATGATGGTTCTGGCGATGTTCTTTCCAATGGGAGAGACTCCGTACGGGGCAATTCCGTTTTTTTTGATGACAGGTTGGGCGGCTGGTCCTGGGTTGCTCGAGAAGTCCAAGAGGGCGAATGCCCCTCTGGCGAACAGTCTGGGGCTGCTTCCGCTGGCGTCTACAGTTCGAGCAAGTTGATCGGTAGGCCTGAGGAGGAGCAGATGTTTACGCCAAGAAGCGACGTCATTCTCCACTGGGTGAAGGGACCCCGTGTTCTTGACATTGGGTGTACCGGGCACTTTGTGGCGATCGGTTCGCCGCAATGGCTGCATGGCAGGCTGCGCGAGAAATTTCCATCCGTCTCGGGCATCGACATCTCGGAAGAGAATGTAGCAATCTTGCGGGCGAACGGGTTTGACAATATTTATGTTCAGAGCGCTGAATCCTTCCAGATCGCGGAGAAATTCGACACTATCGTTGCCGGCGAAGTCATCGAACATCTGGCAAATCCCGGCCTGTTTCTGCGGCGAGCGTGCGCACACCTCAAGCCAGGCGGAAGATTGGTGCTGACAACACCGAATGCCTTTTCCCTGCTTTTCATTTCTTACGCGCTCTTCAAATATCCGAAAACCTGCGAAAACCTTCAGCACACTTGCTGGTTCTGTCCACAAACCATGAAGGAACTGGTCGGACGATACGGGTTCAAAATCGAGCACTTCGAGCTTTTCGACGATTATTCCCCCGACAGTTCTTCGTGGCGCTATAGGCTCTTCGTATCGCTTCGACTCTATTTTGGATTCGTGCTCCCGAAGCTTTTGGCGAAAAGCGGAATGCTGGTGGTGCTCTCCGCCGATCCTCCGGCAGATAGCGTCGACCCATCAATAGCGATGACAGGTGCGGCAATGGAGCAGGCGCCCGAGGGCCTGATCAGCGCAGGTTAGTGACGGCTATGGGCATCAGCGACTCGAAAATAATTCGACTACTCTCGGTTCTTAGCAGCAATCCCGCGGAGTTTCTGGAGCGCTCGCGCATGATTGTCGGTGTCAAGCTGTCGTTCCTTGATCCAGCCAAACCGGTATACGCCATAGCAGGTTGGGAATCGGTTGAGGAGAGACTGAGCAAGTTTTGCGGCTGTGGTTTCAAGGCAGCGCTTGAAGAAGTGGAATTGACGGCCCTGGCCTCGCGTCTCCGACAGCGCATGAACGCATTGCCATCCGCGGCTCCGTTTGGAGCCTTCCACAACGGCGACGCGATTCTGGCTAAGCTCTGTTATGCCGTCGTCCGCACTATACAACCGAAGAAAGTGGCAGAAACAGGGGTGTGTTACGGGGTCACATCCGCGCACGTGTTAATGGCCCTGGAGCGGAACGGCGAAGGACATTTGTACAGCGTCGATCTGCCACCGCTGGGAAAGAATGGGGACGATTACGTGGGGTGGCTAGTTCCGGAAGAGTTGCGCAACCGCTGGACCTTGCGAAAGGGCACCTCCAGAAGATTACTGGGCCCGATGCTGAAGGAAGTGGGAAACATCGACCTATTCATACATGACAGCTTGCACACGTACAAGAACATGAAGATGGAGTTCCAATTGGTCTGGCCCGAGCTGTCGCCCGGTGGAGTGATCATTGCTGACGACATAGAGGGGAACGCAGCATTTCAGGAGCTGGCGATGCGAGGCGATGTTGCCTTCCACGCAGTAGTTCAAGAGCAGGGTAAGAAGTCGCTGGCGGGTGTCCTAATTAAGACTGCACAACACGAATGACCAAGTCGATGGTAATTCTGTTCATCCATAACTACTACGAGCGGCGGGGCGGAGAAGACGCGGGCGTCCGGCAGGAGCGCGACCTGCTGGCTGCGGCAGGTCACCGGGTCGTAGAGTACGCCCGGCACAGCAACGAGATCGCCCTCAATGGTCTCGGCAGCCGGATCAAGCTGGGAGCAGGAGCCCTCTGGTCGACACGCACCTACGAAGAACTCCGGTCCCTCCTGGCCAAGGAGCGACCACAGGTGGCCTTCATTCACAACACGGTGCCGTTGGTTTCACCATCCGCATATTTCGCCTGCGCGGAGGCCCGGGTCCCCGTGATCCAGACTCTTCACAATTACCGATTTCTCTGTCCGGCAGGAACATTCTTGCGGGAGGGCCGCGTTTGCGAAGAATGCGTCCAACACACGCTGCTTCGCGGTGTGTGGCACGCCTGCTATCGGGATTCAACCCTCGCGACTGCCACGCTTGCCGTGATGCTCGCCAGCCAGCGTGCGCTCGGTACCTGGGGCGAAAAAGTGGACTGCTACATCGCACGCACGGAGTTTGCGAGAAAGAAATTCATCGAGGGAGGACTTCCGGCAGAGCGAATTGTGGTTAAGCCGTGTTTTGTCCATCCCGACCCTGGACTACGCACTGACTCCGGGGAGGCGGCGCTCTTCGTCGGGCGGCTTTCGCCAGAGAAAGGTCTTCGCACCCTGATCGCTGCCTGGGAGCATATTGCCAACCCCGTGCCGCTGCGAATCGTGGGAGAAGGGCCTCTGCGGAGCGAGCTTGAAGCGGAAGTCGAACGGCGCGGGCTCACAGGGGTCAAGATTCTCGGCCGCCTGCCTGACGCTGATCTGTTGTCCGAGGTGAAGCGCGCACGGTTTCTAGTATTTCCCAGTGAATGGTACGAAGGGCTGCCACTGACCATCGCCGAAGCCTTCGCCTGTGGCGTTCCTGTTATCGCCTCGAGAATGGGTTCAATGATCGAGCTGGTGCAGGATCACCTGACCGGACTGCACTTTGAGCCAGGCGATCCCGCCGACCTGGCTCTCAAAGTTTCCTGGGCCTGGGCACAACCGAAAGCGATGGAAGAAATGGGACGAAACGCGCGCGCCGAATATGAAGCGAAATACACGCCGGAAATCAACTACGAAATGCTAATGCACACTTATCATCGCGTGATAGATGAAAAGAAGCAGGCCATACAAGCACGTGTCGCTACTGAAAGCAAAGGCAATTCCCAATGGTTTCTTTGAATCAACAGCAATTCATCTCAAATCCGGGCCAGCCGCTGGCTTACCACATCCTTGGCGTGCGGGTTGACGCGGTCCAGATTCCGGAGGCAATCCAACAAATGGAGGAGTGGATTGCTCGCAGAGACGCCGGGAATTTCGTGTCCGTTGCCAATACACACGTCGTCATGGAAGCGCAGTATGATCCGGCCTTCAAGGACCTTATCAATTCGGCATCATTGTGCGTTCCTGACGGCATGCCTTTGATTTGGTGCGGTCGGCTTAGGGGCCACTCGCTCCAGCGTCGTGTGTATGGACCTGAACTCATGCTCCGCTTTTGCCGGGAGACCGCGCACAGGGGCTATCGCCATTATTTGTATGGGGGCGCCCCCGAAGTTCCGGAATTGCTCGTGAAGCGCTTACAAGAATCATGCCCGGGTATCAAGATCGCCGGCACTCATTCCCCGCCGTTCCGTCCCGCTACGCAAGAGGAGGACAACGAGGCAATCGAGCGGATTAACAAAGCCAGGCCCGATGTGCTTTGGGTGGGGCTTGGTTGTCCCAAACAGGAGCGATGGATTCACGAGCATCGAGAACGGCTAGCGGTACCTGCCATCGTTGCGGTTGGGCAAGCATTCGATCTTCTCTCTGGCCGAAAGAAGCCTGCTCCCGCATGGATGAGCGAACACGGCCTGGAATGGGTGTTTCGGCTAGTCCAAGAGCCGCGCCGCCTGTGGCGACGCTACTTGGTCTACAATACGAAATTCATCTATTCTATTTCCCTTGAACTGCTCCACATCAAGCGCTTCGACTGAGGAAAAAACTGCATGACCAAACGCGCACTCATCACCGGGATCACTGGGCAGGACGGTTCCTACCTTGCCGAACTCCTGCTCTCCAAGGGCTACGAAGTTCACGGGATCATTCGCCGCGCCAGCACCTTCAACACCGCGCGCATCGACCACATCTACGAAGATCCGAATCATCCCGGCACGAAGCTTTTCCTCCATCACGGCGACCTCTCCAGCACCGAGTGGATCCTGAGCCTCATCTACAATCTGTTGCCAGACGAGCTCTATCATCTGGCCGCGCAAAGTCATGTCAAGGTGAGTTTCGACATTCCCGAGTATACCGGTGACATCACCGGCGTCGGCACCACGCGATTGCTCGAAGCGATCCGCCGCTGCGGCGCGAAAACCCGCTTTTACCAGGCTTCCAGTTCCGAGATGTTTGGCTCCGTGCCGCCGCCGCAAAGCGAAACAACTCCTTTTCAACCGCAGAGCCCCTACGCCGCAGCCAAGGTTTACGCTCACTGGATGACCCGCATCTATCGCGACGGCTACGGCCTCTTCGCCGCCAACGGCATCCTCTTCAATCACGAAAGCCCTCGCCGCGGTGAGACTTTCGTCACCCGCAAAATCACCCGTGGCCTCGCCTCCATCCTCGCTGGCAAGGAAGACTCCTTGTATCTCGGCAATCTCGACGCTCGCCGCGACTGGGGCTACACCCCCGAATATGTCGAAGCGATGTGGCGCATCCTTCAGCAAGACGCGGCTGACGATTTCGTCATCGGCACGGGCGAAACGCATTCCGTTCGCGAGTTTGTCGAAGAAGCATTCACTTACGCCGGCCTCGACTGGCAGAAACACGTCAAGCTTTCCGACCGCTACAAACGCCCGCTCGAAGTCGACGTCCTCATTGCCGATCCCAGCAAAGCGCGCACAAAACTTGGCTGGCAAGCGAAGATCGGTTTCCGCGATCTCGTCGCCATCATGGTCGATGCCGATCTCGAAGCCGCCGGACTCCAGCCACGTGGCCGCGGCAAGACCGTCCTCGCCGAAAAACTTGGGCACTGGAACCAGTGGCACAATTCCGTCACGCGTATGGTTCAGTCGGTCGCCGGCCAGGCAGCCCAAGGCTGAAAACAACAATGAGCTTTTGGACCAATCGCCGCGCGGTAGTGACCGGAGGAGCGGGTTTTCTTGGTTCCTTTGTTGTCGAACGGCTCCGCGCCTCAGGATGCCAGCAAATCGTTGTCCCGCGCAGCCGCGAATGCAATCTCTGTGAAAAAGCGGATGCGATTCGCCTTTTCCAGGAAGCCAAGCCGGACATCTTCATCCATCTCGCCGCAGTCGTCGGTGGCATCGGCGCCAATCGTCTGAATCCCGGCCGCTTTTTCTACGAAAACGCGGCGATGGGCCTGAACGTAATCGAAGCGGCACGCCAGATTGGCGTTGAAAAATTCGTCTGCGCCGGCACCATCTGCTCGTATCCGAAATTCACTCCGGTTCCTTTTCGTGAAGATAATTTCTGGAACGGCTATCCGGAAGAAACCAACGCCCCTTACGGCCTGGCGAAAAAAATGCTCCTCGTCCAGCTCCAGGCCTACCGCGAACAATACGGCCTGAATGGCATTTACCTGACTCCCGTAAATCTTTACGGTCCTCGCGATAATTTCGACCTCGAAACATCCCACGTCATTCCGGCCCTGATTCGCAAATTCTGCGATGCCAAACATTCCGGGACGCCGGAAGTCGTCGCCTGGGGCACGGGCAACGCGACGCGCGAATTCCTCTACGTCGAGGATGCCGCCGAAGCCATCGTCCTCGCCGCCGAGAAATACGGGAAGCCCGATCTCGTCAACCTCGGCTCCGGCCAGGAGATCAGCGTTCACGATCTGCTCGAGCAAATTCGTCAATTGGTCCGCTATGAAGGCTCTGTCCGCTGGGATGTCTCCAAGCCCGACGGCCAGCCTCGCCGCTGCCTGGACACTTCCCGCGCCCTCGCCGAATTCGGATGGAGCGCCAGAACCAGCCTGCGCGATGGCCTTCAAAAAACCATTGACTGGTACACGAAATTCATGGTCTCTCAAAAAACCATTTCCGCTTGATGAGTCTTCGTAAGCTTGACATCGAGCCACCAAACTCACAATTTGACAGCTAAAAAGCAAGGTTGCCTCAAATCTCGATTCAGGTGAGAATAAAGATTCCCCCCGCCTCGCCCCCGAGGAACCCATGTTCTTCCGCACTATCGACCAGGTTCGCCGCTTCTTCAAAGTCCTTGCAGGTTTCACGTTGTTGGCTCTCGGCGCCATCATGCTCTTCACACCCGGGCCCGGTTGGCTTGTCATTTTCCTGGGCCTCACGCTGCTTGCCGCCGAATTCGTTTGGGCCAAGCGCCTGATGGACCGGATGAAGCAGCAAGGCACGCGCATCAAAGACACCGTGCTGCGGCTCGGCAAAACCGATTCCGCCGGATCGTCTTGAACTACAATCTCAACGAGGTTTCTTCCCTATGATTACGGAATGGAAGGGCGAATGGGCCCTGGTTACCGGTGCAAGCGCGGGCATTGGCGTTGCCTTGGCCGAAGAACTCGCCGCCGGCGGCACGCATCTCGTCCTGACAGCTCGGCGTCTCCACCGCTTGCGGGAACTTGCCGACAGCCTCGCGAAGAAGCACTCCATTCAGACACAAGTCTTTGCCGCCGATCTCGCCCGCCGCGAAGCCGCCCGCCAAATTTACGATTTCACCCGGGAAAAAGGCTTGCGCATCGACTTGCTGATCAACAACGCTGGCTTCGGCCAGTACGGCGAACTCCATCAGGTCGAAACCCAGCGCCTCCTCGACATGGTCGAGGTTAACTGCACCGCCGTCGTCCATCTCACGCGCCTCTTCCTCCCAGACATGGTCGCCCGCCGCAGCGGAGACATTCTCATCCTCGCGTCCACCGCTTCGTTTCAGGCCGTTCCGTTCATCTCCACCTATGCTGCCACCAAAGCCTTCGACCTTCTCTTCGCCGAGGGCCTGGCCGAAGAAATGAGGCCTCACGGCATTCGGGTTTGCGCCCTCTGCCCGGGTTCCACCGAATCCGAATTTCACGCCGTCGCCCAGCAGGAGCAATTCACCACCAAGAACCAGGAACCGGCCGCCAAAGTGGCACGTACCGGCCTGCAAGCGCTCGCGGCAGGGAAGAGCTACGTCATTTCTGGCATGGGCAATTATCTCGGCGCCCATTCGCAACGAATCGTTCCCCGCCGGATGGTCACGCGCATTGCGGCCAACATGTTCCGTCCGGACAAAGCGCGCTAGCTCGCGGGCTGCTGCGCCGGCGCAACTTCTAACCCTTTTCCGGTGTTTAATTTGAGCAAGAGCGCCCAAGTCCCCAGTCAATCGGAAAATGTTGAGGTCTTCTATCCGGGAACTTTCCAACCCACCTACGGGAATATGTAAAAGAACCGGGCGCCCCCAGGAGAGACGCAAATCGAGCAACAGGAAAGAGACGAGGTCCTGCTGAGGCGCTCGGCGAAAGGCGACGAGGAAGCCTTCACGCAGCTTTATCGGCGCCACCAGGCACAGATCTATCGATTTGCTCTGCGCATGACGGGTCACCCCTGGGCCGCCGAAGAAATTGTGCAGGATGTGTTCATGACCTTGATTCGCGAGCCGAAAAAGTTCGATCCCGAGCGCGGCGCACTTGGCGCCTTTCTCTACGGGGTCGCCCGCAACCGGGTCATGAAGCACCTCGAGCGCCAGCCTCGCGAATCTTCCGTGGAAGTCCGCGGCCTGGAGGGCGAGCCGAAGCACCTTGAGGTTGCCGACGATCGCACGCCCGCGCATTGGGCCGAACTCCGCGAGCGGCGCACTCTCGTTCGCTCGGCCGTGATGTCGCTGCCTCCGGAATTTCGCGAAACTGTGGTCCTTTGCGAACTCGAGGAAATGAGTTACGAAGAGGCCGCTCGCATCTTGGATTGCCCCGTGGGTACCGTCCGCTCGCGCCTGCATCGTGGACGTGCGCTCCTCCTGGCCAAGCTCGAGATGCTGCGCGAAGCGCCCAGGCGTGCCAATGCCGTTAGCTAGGGAATTGTGGGAGAAGGGAAGATGAACTGCGAAGAATTTGCAAACCTCGGGATCGATTTCGATCTCTCGGCCAATTCGCCGGAGACCAGTGCCGCTCGGGATCATCTCCGGACGTGTTCCGCTTGCGCCTCGCTCTTTGAAAGTTCGCAGCGTCTTCGCGCGGATTTGCGCGACCTGGGCTTGGCGAGCGCAGATGCCTCTGCTCCTTCTCGCGTGGAAATGCGCCTCCGCCAGGAGTTTCGCACCCGGCACACCACCGAAAAGAATCGAGGTCGCGCCATTGTCGCCGGCTGGTTGCTGGCCGCCGCCAGCGTCGCCCTCGTTGCCGGCTCGCTTATCTTCTGGCAGCGCTCAAGAACGGCGGGCGGCAGCACCCACATGGCAAATGTGCAGCGCGCCGCGCTCCCGTCGACCGTTCACACCGCCGCTGCCGGTCCTGAACTTGGCGGAACCTTGATCGCAGAGAACGATGGCGAACAGTTTGCCCTCATTCCTGGTGCGTTTCCCGGATTGCAGGAAGAATCCACCGTGGTCCGCGTGGAGATGCAACGCGGCGCCCTCAGCGCTCTGGGACTCACGGTCAACGAAGAACATGCCAGCGACGTCGTCGAAGTCGACCTATTGCTCGGTGCCGATGGCCAGCCGCAAGCCTATCGCTTGCCGCAGACCGCCAACTAGCTTTTGTGCGGCGGACACGCCGCCAGCAGGAGAGAAGAAACGGGAGAGAAGTAGAGGAGAAGCTGGAATGTCAAAGACTTGGGTTTTATCCGTATTGTTGGGAGCGCTGCTGAGCAGTCCTGCTGTTCTCTGCGCCCAAGAAACGCCGCCTCCATCGGATGCGCCTCCGCCTCACGGAAACGTATTCGCCGGTGGCCCCCTGGGCCCGCGCATGGAGATTCTCGGCTTCGAGGAGATGCATCCGGGCAAAGTTGTTACCGGTGCGCCGTACTCCGCCACCACCGTAATTCAAACCACGCAGACCCTCGCCGATGGCACCAACATCAGCCGTAACATTCAGGCCAGTGTCTACCGTGATTCTCAGGGTCGCGTGCGCCGCGAAGTTTCCTTGCCGGCCATCGGGCCTCTTGCCGCAGCCGGCCAATCCAAATCCTTCATCCTGATCCACGATCCCGTCACGGGCACGGCTTACGAACTCCGCCCGGAGAAGAAGACCGCCGTGCAACTTCCGGCTCGCATGGGCGGCAAGAATAAACCCAATGGCCTCCAAAGCAGGTTTGAGCAGCGCATGCAGGAAGAGATCGCCAACGGCACCCTGAAAAAAGAAGATCTCGGGACGCAGACAATCAACGGAATCTCTGCCCAGGGCACTCGTTACACTCGCACTATCCCGGTCGGCCAGATCGGAAACGACAAACCAATAACCATCGTCAACGAACAATGGTATTCGCCCGATCTTCAGATCGTCGTCAAGACCACGCGCAGCGATCCGCGCACCGGCACCACCACCTATACGGTCAGCAACATCCAGCGTCAGGAGCCCGCGGCTACGCTGTTCACCGTGCCCTCCGACTACACCATCACGCAGGGCAAAGGCCCTCACGGCCGCCACGGCATGATGCAGGATGCGGCGCCCCAGGACGCTCCACCACCCCCGGGTATGTAGTCAACCCGGGCATAGATCTTCTCTCCTGAAGACGGCGCGCCCTTACCGCAGCTACCCCCATTGCTGCGGTGAGGGCGTCGTCGTTCTTGTGCTCCTGTTCCAATTACTCATCGCAGCAAGGTTCGCGTTAAGATGGAAATCATGGAAGAGAAGGATCTTGCTGATCAGCTCATCCGCGAAGGTTACGTACACCTCTACGTTTGGGAAGATGGCCCCAACGTGGAGTATCCCGAGCACCACCACCGCGCCGAATCCGCGCACATTATTTTGAATGGCGAAATGACCATGGTCATGAACGGCGTGACCAAAACGTACCGCAAGGGCGATCGCTGCGATCTGCCCGCCGGCATCCGCCACTCCGTGCGCACCGGCCCCACCGGCTGCCGGTATTTGATCGGCGAACGCTGAAGCCATCCCGCTTAAGTCGCAGCGCTGCCGCTTAGCGCGCGGTCCAGCATTTCCACCACGTGCAGCACTTCCTGGTTTGTCTTGCGCAGTTCCGCCCCCGCGCGCAGTTGCAGCAGGCATCCCGGATTCGCCGTGGCGATAATCTGTGCACGCGTCGATTGGGCGTGCCGCATTTTTTCTGCCAGGAGTTCCATCGAAGCTCGCGTCTCCGTCACGTTGTAAACGCCCGCCGAACCGCAGCAAATCTCCGCATATGGCAATTCCACAAGCTCCACGCCGGGAATCGCCCGCAATAATTGCCTTGGCGCCTCCCGGATCTTCTGCCCGTGCAGCAGGTGGCACGAATCCTGATACGTCACTCGCGCCGTCACTTCCCGGAGCTGGGCCGAAATCCCCAGCCCCGCCAGAAATTCCGTCACATCGCGCGACTTTTCCGCCAGGGTCAACGCCCCGGCAAACTCCGGCTCCTCGTGCCGGAAAAGGTGATGGTATTCCTTCAGCGTGGAGCCGCAACCCGCGGCGTTGGTTACCACCGCGTCAAATTCTCCGCTCGTGAACGCCGCCAGATTCCGCCGGGCCAGCTCGCGCGCCGAGTCGCGTACTCCCGCGTGTGCCGCCAGTGCGCCGCAGCAAAATTGCCCGTCGGGCACCGTTACTTCGCACCCGTTTGCCGTCAGCACGCGGATCGTCGCTTCGTTCAGCGCCGTGAACGTCACGTTTGCCACGCAACCTGCGAAAAACGCAACGCGCGCCCGCCTCGGGCCTTTGGCGGGAAACGTCTTCCCAACCTGATCGAAAAAGAAGCGCCGATCGATGCGTGGCAGCAGCTGCTCGCGCTCCGCCAGCCGCAGCATCCGCAAAATTCCGCTCGCCCTGGCGAGCACTTGCAGCCCGGACGCCTGATAAAACCGCAAGAGTCTTGCAGCCATGGCGATGCGTTCCGGATACGGCAGCAAACGCCGGTACACAAAATTTCGCATCACCCGCGCCATCCACGGGCGCCGGTATTCGTTTTCGATGCGCGCCCGCGCATGTTCCACCAGCTTCCCGTAGTTCACTGCCGAAGGACATGCCGTTTCGCACGAACGGCAATCCAAGCAACGGTCGATATGCCGCACAAACCCGTCGGCGATCGGCAGTTCGCCCTCCTCCACCAGCAACATCTGCCGGATGCGCCCGCGTGGCGAATCCGCCTCCAGTTGCCACAGCCGGTAAGTCGGGCAGTGATTCAGGCACAGGCCGCAGTGCGTGCACAGCGAAAAATCCTCGTAAACCGGAACTTCGCCAAGTGTCGAAGTGTGCTTCTGCACCGGTCAGATGCCCCCCACAAAGCGCCCCGGCGAAAAGACACGGGCGGGATCAAACGCCGCTTTCACCCTCTGCATCAACAGAAAATCTCCCCGGAGGTCTCCCCAGACGTTGCAATGTGCCTTTACCCATGCGGGGGCGTGCAGCAGCTTTGCCGTGTTCTCTCCTGTATTTCCTTGCGCCAGAATTTCACGCACGGAACACAGCATTTCCTCACGGCCGCTCTCGTTCTCTTCCTCGGGCAGGAGCGCGAGCATCACCGTTCCGCTCCCGCTCATCAAAAGCGCGCTTCGCCAGCCGGAGGAACTCGGGTTGCTCAAGAAAAGCTTTGGGCCTTGGGTAGCGAATTGTTTTTGCGAAATTCGGACGATGACCACGCCTCGCGCCGCGTGCCGCAGCCAGTCGAAGCTCTCGCGCAACGCATCCCCTAACCATTCGTTACGCTGCTCTTCCAGCATTTCAAAACTTTTTGCCGCCGCCCTTGCGCTCCGGTTTTCCACTTCGCTCTTCATCCGCCTGACCACGGCCTCCTCTCCCGCGAACGCTGTATACAGGCTCCACCCCCCGGCCTTTAGCGGCGCAAACCCCAAATCCTTCAATCGCCCTAACTCGCCGTCGAGCAGGGAAGAGAATTGACCATCGAATAGTTCCACGCACGAAAACGGCAGCCCGGACCCAAGCAGTTCCCGTCGAAACGCCAGCGCCGCTTCCGCGGAAGAAAAACCAGTTAATGCCCCCGCCGACGTCTCCGGCAAAGGAAACGTCCGAAAGTTCAGCCGCGTAATTGCCGCCAGCGTTCCCAAAGATCCAATCAGCAATTTGTGAATGTCGTAGCCGGTCACGTTCTTCACCACGCGCCCGCCGCTCTTGCATGTGCGTCCCGTGCCATCCACAAACTCCGCGCCAACCAGAAAATCCCGCGCCGTGCCGTATTGCAGCCGCAGCATCGAATCGATGCCCGAAACCACGCTTCCGCCCACCGTCGAAGTCGCAAGGCAAGGCACTGCCAGCGGCACAAATTGCCTTTTCGCCGCCAGCACCTTCGACAACGCCTCCAGCCGCATCCCTGCATCCACGCTCAATGTCAAATCCGCCTCATCGTAATGCGCAATCTGTGCCAACGCGCAGAGATCCAGTGCCACGTCATATCGTTGCGCTTGCATTCCCATCTGCAATTTGCTTCGCGATCCGCAGCACACCACCCCCAATTTTTCCGCGGCCGCGAATCGAACAACTTCACATACTTCTTCCGAACAGGATGGCCGCACCGCCGCCGCCGGCAGGCAATCTTCAATTGCGTAACCCAGCAGCTCCGCTTCGCTTGCCAGTACACGGCTGCTTCCAACCACTCCTTCCAGCCGCGCCGCAAGATTTGCAGCAATCGTCATGCGCGTGTCTCTGCCGTCTTTGAGTGTCTTCCCACACGAATCTCTCCGCATCCTTTGCTGACGGGGAAAATCTTCCCTGGATTCAAGGAGGAATCCGGATTGAAGGCATCGTGAATCCGCCGCATCAGATCGAAATCCGCGTCGCTGAAAAGCAGCGTCATCAGTTCATTCTTTTCCATCCCTACGCCATGCTCGCCCGTTAGCGACCCACCCAATGAAACGCACATTCGAATGATCTGTTCGGCGGTCGCGATCGCTCGTGCAAACTGTTCCTTGTCGCGCGGATCGAACAGAATGATCGGATGCAAGTTCCCATCGCCGGCATGGAAGATATTTCCAATCCGAAATCCCGCACTTGTTCCGATTTCGTGAATCCTCTCCAGCGCCTCCGGCAGTTTCGACCGCGGAATCACTCCATCCAGCACATAATTCGATGGCGCCAGCCGGCCCATCGCTCCCAAGGCGTTTTTCCGTCCCTTCCACAACAAATCCCGATCCTGCGCATCGCGTGCTGTCCGCACTTCGCGTGCATGATTTGCTCGGCAAATCTCGTCAATTGCCGCCGCTTGCGACTCCGCGGCCTCCCGCAAGCCCTCCACCTCCAGCAACAGCACCGCCGCGCTGTCCCGCGGAAATCCCGCGCGCAAATAATTCTCAATCACCGCCAGCGTCCAGCCATCCAGCATTTCGCATGCCGCTGGTGTAATTCCCCGCGCCGTGATTTCCGCAACTGTCCGCGAAGCGTCCCCCACCGCATCGAATACCGCCAGTAGCGTCTTCACCAACTCCGCTTTGCGTGTCAGCTTCACCGTAATTTCCGTCACCAGCGCCAGCGTCCCCTCGCTGCCCACGAGCAATCCGCATAAGTCGTAACCAGTCGAATCTCCGTGCCGGTTTCCGACGCGAACAATCTCTGCATCTGGCAGCACCAGTTCCAACGCTGTTACGTGATTCGTCGTCAGCCCGGAAGCCAGCGTATGCGGCCCGCCGGAGTTCTCCGCCACATTCCCGCCGATCGTGCACGACTTCTGGCTCGAAGGATCGGGCGCAAAATAAAGGCCAGCGTGCTCCACCGCTCGCGTAATCTCCAGGTTCACGACTCCCGGCTGGACCACCGCGCGGCAATTCTCCAGATCCAATTCCAAAATCCGGTTCATCCGTGCGAAGACGAGCATCACGCCGCCGCCTCGCGCCAGCGCTCCGCCGGAAAGTCCCGTGCCGGCTCCGCGTCCCACAATCGGCACCGCAAACCGGTTCGCCAGTTTCACGATGCGCGCCACGTCCTCTGTTGTATGCGGAAACACCACCACGTCCGGCCGGCCCTTTTCCACCGAGCCGTCGAACTCGTAAAGCATCAAATCTTCCCTAGTGGAAAGAACGTTCGCGGGTCCCAGCAACGCTTTCAATTCGTGAATCAGTGCAGGATCCATGGCCAGCCGGCGGCATTTTTTGCGGCTCTTCCACTATAGTCATTCCTGCATCGCGCTGGCAATGCCACGTCCGCCGCCGGCGCGCGCTGTGCTAGTGTAGATGTCCAACGATCCGCCCCCGAGGGAGCGAATGCCCAAACCGAAAGTCTACGCAACGCATCCGTTGTTCGAAGAAGCCCGCCAGATCCTTGAAGCCGCCTGCGATATTGAATACTGGACAAACGAAGAGCGCCCGCCTCGCGACGAAGTGCTTCGCCGCGTCAAGGACAAGGAAGGCCTCATCTGCCTGCTCACCGAAAAAATCAACGATGAATTCCTTCGCGCCGCGCCCAAACTCCGTATCGCCGCGAATGTCGCCGTCGGCTTTGACAACATCGACCTCGACGCTTGCACCAAGCGCGGTGTTGTCGCCACCAACACTCCCGGCGTCCTCGATGAAACCACCGCCGATTTTGCCTGGACTCTCATGATGGCCGTGGCCCGCCGCCTCGGCGAGGGGGAACATCTCGCTCGCTCCGGCAATTGGAAAGGTTGGAATCTCGACCAGCTCTGCGGCTCCGACGTTTGGGGCAAAACGCTAGGCATCGTCGGCTTCGGCCGCATCGGGCGTGCCATGGCCCGCCGTGCCCTCGGCTTCCAAATGAAGGTCCTCTACACCGATGCGGTGAAAGCCCCGGCCGACGTTGTTCAGGCGCTTAACGCCGAATATCGCGACATGAATTCACTCCTCGCCGAGTCAGACTTCATCAGCCTCCACGTTCCGCTTACCCCTGAAACTCGCGGCCTCTTTGACGCGCCGAAGTTTTACCGCATGAAGCCCACCGCGTTTCTCATCAACACCGCGCGCGGCCCTGTCGTTGATGAAGCCGCCCTCGTCGCCGCCCTCGACGCCGGGAAAATTGCCGGGGCCGCGCTCGATGTCTACGAGAACGAGCCCTTCATCCATCCCGGCCTCAAGCGGCCCAATGTCGTGCTCGCCCCGCATCTCGCTTCTGCGTCCACCGAGACTCGCACTAAAATGGCCGTCATTGCCGCGAACAATGTCGTTGCGCTATTCAAGGGCCAGATGCCGCCCAACATGCTCAATGCCTCGGTGCTCAAGAAAGCCTGAGCCGGCAAAATCCTCCCATGCGTTCCGGCAAGCACATCGCGCGCCAGATCTTTCATCAGACCCTTGAAACGCTGGATATTTCGGCCGCCATGCAGCGCAAGCTCACGCTCAATGGTCAATCGTTCGTTTTGGGCGATGGCCAAGTCCTGCTACCACTGTCCAAAGAAGTGATCGTCGTTGCCATCGGCAAAGCCGCCCATGCCATGGCCGTGGGCCTTCGTACCCTCTTGCCCGAATCCATCAAATTCCGCGGCGTCGTTGCCGCGCCGGCGCCGACGTCCACTCCCATCGCTGGCTTGCAGTATTTCGTCGCGGGCCATCCCGATCCCAATTCCGGCAGTTGGCAAGCCGCCGAAGAAGTGATTTCTTTGCTCCGCGAAGCGCAGGAAGGTAGTGTCGTGTTCTTTCTTCTTTCCGGCGGCGGCTCTGCATTGATGGAACTCCCGCTGATCCCCGGCATGGCCCTCGCGGATCTGCAAGCTGTCAATCACGCCCTGGTCACTTGTGGCGCTCCCATCGATGCCATGAATATTGTCCGTCGTCATCTTTCCGCGGTGAAAGGAGGCCGACTCGCCGCTGCCGCCGCCTCCGCCACAAAGATCACGCTCGCGGTCACCGATGTCCCCGCCGGCAAGGAACACGCCCTCGCCTCCGGCCCGACGGTCCCCGATCCTTCCACCATCGAGGATGCTCATCGGATTCTTGACGAATACCGACTTCGCGAAAAATTTCCATCCATCGTGAATCGCTGGCTCGACGAGGGGAAAATGCCGGAAACGCCGAAGCCGGGTGACCCCGCCTTCCGCAACGCCCATTTTCAATTGCTGCTGGGAATGCACGACCTTTTTCACGCGGCGCACCATTCCGCCGAATCTCACGGCTACTTCACGTGTTGCGACAACTCCACCGACGAATGGCCCGTCGCAAAAGCCGCCGACACGCTGCTGCAAAAGCTTGAGGAATGGCAGAAGGAAAATCCAGGCGAACGTGTCGCTCTTATCGCCGATGGCGAACTCAGCTCACCTGTCACTGGAAATGGCGTGGGCGGAAGAAATTCCGCCTTCGTGCTGGCTTGCGTGGAAAAAATCGCCGGCCGCAAAATCACTGTGCTCAGCGGGGGAACGGACGGAGTGGATGGCAACAGCCCCGCTGCCGGCGCGGTTGCCGACGGCCAAACGCTGGAACACGCGAATCGTCTGGGTTTCTCCCCAGCGGAATTCTTTCGCGGCAGCGACGCCTACTCTTTTTTCTCCAAATTCGGCGACGCGGTCCTCACCGGTCCTACCGGCAACAATCTCCGCGATCTCCGCATTCTCCTCGCCGACCCGTAAACTCTACTGATTCGGCACCGGCGGCAATCTCTTCTCAATCTCCTTCAACCGCTCATTCATCTCTTGCACCAATTGTTCCAGCCGCCCCAGCCGCTCATCTTCGCCTGGCTTGCCCGCGGCATTCGATTCCCCATGCCCCATGCCATGTGGGCCGCCTTTCGCCAGCGGATTCTTCAGCCGCTCGATCTGCTCCTTGATCATCGGCTCCATTTCGATGCTCAGATTCTTGCTTTGCAGCATCGCTTCCAGCGCGGGAATTGCCGAAGCGTCGCCGCGCATCCCCAGTGCAAAAATCGCCGTCCGCCGGATGGGAAAATCGGCATCCTGCAGATAACCGGCCACCAGTTGCGTCAGCTCTTTGTTGTTCTTATCGAGTCGCGCCAGGCTCGCGATTGCCGCCTGCCGCGAGTCCAGATCCTTCCCCGGCGATGCCCATTCTTTCAGCAACGGCACCGCCTTGTCGTCCTCCAGCGAGCCCAATCCACTCAGCGCGGCGTTGCGCAAAAATCCATCCGGCGAATCGCCATTCACCGCGGCCACCAGCGTGTCGTAAGTCCCGGCGCCCTTCATCCGTCCAAGCGCCCGCAAAGCCGCTCCGCGCGCACGGTACGATGCATCCTCCTTCGCTACGCTCTGCAACTGCGCAGCCACCGCCGCATCATCTTTGAAATTTTCCATGGACTGCACAATCGTCGCCCGCACCACCGGCGTCTTCTCGCTCTTTAGCGCTTCCAGTAACTGCTTCGATGCTGCCGCTTCGCCAATTTCTCCCAGCGCTTCCGCCGCGGTCCGCCGCACCCCGGTACTCTTGTCGCTGCGCAACGCCTCTCCCAGTGCGCCAACCACCGCGACATCTCCCTTGATCTTCCCCAGGTCCTCCGCCGCGTCCGCGCGGTCTGCTACCTCGTTGGCGTTCTTGAGCTGGTAAACCAGCTCCTTCCTGTCTTTCTTGAACTCCATCGACTTCAGAACCTGCGTTCCCTTGTCGAACAGCACCATCAGCGGCGCCGAATCCGCCGGGAACGTGAACACCTCGGACTCATGCGTCACGTGTATCGGATAGAGTTTCGGCCCGCTCCCCGTCGTAATCTCGACGTCCACCGGAACGTGAAATAACCCCACTCGCCCCTCCACTTTCTGGGTCTGCTTTACCGTCATCGCAATCCGTTTCTTTGCGTCGTCATACGTGTAGCTCACTTCGAACTTCGGCGCCCCAGCCCCATACAGCCACTGCTGGAAAAACGCGTCCACATTCGTGTGCGTCGCTTCTTCAATCGCCTTGCTCAAATCCGGAGTCATCACATTGTTCCCGCGATTCACTTCCAGATAGTGCTTCAGCCCCGCGTAGAACGCCTGGTCGCCCAACTGCCGCCGCAGCATGTACAGTACCCAGCCACCCTTCCCGTAAGCGTTCCCGTCAAACTCCTCCGAGTCCTCGAAGTCGTATCGCACGATCGGCTTCGTGTAGAGCGACCTCATCGCGAACCACTGCCGGGCTCCTTGCCACCGTTCGTAATCAGCCGCGTCTTTTCCGTAATGCGATTCCGTCCACACAGTCTCCATGAACGTGGCAAATCCTTCGTTCAGCCAGATATTTCCCCAGTCCTTCGTCGTCACAAGATCGCCAAACCACTGGTGCCCCAGTTCGTGCGAAATCAGCGGATCCTCGTCCTCTTCATACTCTGGAACCAGTTTCGGATTCCTCAGCGACTCGGCGGTGTTCGTCGTCGCGCTGGAGTTTTCCATCCCGCCCGCCACGAATTCATCCACCATCGCCTGCGCATACTTCTCCCAGGGATAATCCACACCCAGCGTTTTGCTGAAAAGATCGATCATTTCCGGCGTCCGCGAGTAGTTCGGATTCAGCCGGTCGCCGCGGTCCTTCGGCGCGTAGTACGTCACCGGAATGTTCCGCCAGGTGTTCTTCACCTCCACAAACTCACCTGCCACCACAGTGAACAGGTAGGTCGAACTCGGCTGCGACTCCCGCCACGTCCACGTCTTCATCCCGTCACTTGCGTCGCTCACGCTCGCCAGCTTGCCGTTCGAAATCGTCAACCAGTTTGCCGGCACCGTCAGGATCGTTTCCGTAGTCAGCCGGTCATTCGGGTAGTCGTACGTAGGCAGGTAGTAGCGCGTGTCTTCCGACTCGCCTTGCGTCCAGATCTGTACCGGCCGGTGGGGATAATCCTTGTTTGGCAAAATAAAGTACAGCCCCTTAGTTGGTGTCCCGTGGTACTTGATCTCCACATCGTACTTGGTTCCGATTTTCGCGCCCTTCGGCAGCGTCACTATCAACTTCGTGTCTGTCGTCGAAAACTTGACCTCACTTCGATTGATTCGCACGCTTTCGATCTGCAATCCCACCGAATCGAACGCGATTGTCTCCAGGTTGTCGCGCAGCAGCGTCAGCGTGTGCGTCACGTCCCCTGTGACCTTCTTCTGATCCGTATCGAAACGCAGCGCCACCTTGGAGTGCTCCAGATCATAGTCCCGGCTCCGCGCATACGGCTCATCCGCGCACAGGGCAGCGGCGTAAATCAGCGCCGCTGCCAGGCACAGCGTCTTGCGGCCCCAAAACAACTTTCGCACACCTTGGCTCATTCGACGGATCATTCCGCTAGCTCCTTCCCGCTTTCTATGAAGTCAATAATTCCAGCCGTAAAATTCGGTGCCCCGCATGCTCCAGTGCTTCCACTGCTGCGGCGATTTCGTCTTGTTGTACAAGCAAATAGTCCGTATCGTAGGTCGAAATCAGGAAAATTCCCACGCCGATTCTCGCCAGCGGATTTGCCAGTGCCGCCACCACTCCCACCTCGTCAAACGCAAATGGCCCCTGCACCTTCAGCATCCGCCATCCGTGCGACGCATCGATACCCACGGGCAGATTCGCCTCTCGAGTCACCACCGACAACTCTTCATCCGTCCGCGTCACCGAGAAAAATCCCCCGCGCGCCGCCCAATCCGGAATTCTCGCGTCCGGCCGCAGCTTCACTATGGCGAACAGTCCCTTGGTCGCCGAAAGGGTCAGGGTGCGGGCAGAGGGTGGCATGTGGAGTTAGAGCAGGCTCCTTGTCGTCCCACCGTCGATCGTCAGCGAAACTCCATTCACGTAGCTGGCCTTTACCGAAGCCAGGAACGCCACCACCGCCGCAAACTCCTCCGGCTTTCCCAGTCGTCCCGCGGGAATCAGTTTCTTCCAGCCATCAAACACCTGTTCCGGCGTCGCGCCCGTTCGTGAGGCCATCATCCCGGCTAGATCGTCCAGCCGGTCCGTCCGCGTGTATCCGGGGCAAACGTTATTCACCGTGATTCCGTGCGCCGCATATTCGTTCGCCAGAGTGCGCACCAATCCGGTCACGCCCGCGCGCAGCGAATTCGAAAGCAGCAAGCCTTCCACCGGCTGCTTCACCGAGTACGACGTGATCGTCAGAAAACGTCCCCATTGGTTTTTCTGCATTCGCGGCAGCGTCTCTTGTGCGAAATAAACAGTGCTCATCAGCAATTGATCCGTCCACTCGCGCCAATCTTCGTTCGTTGTGGCGCTGAATAATTTAGACGGCGGTCCCCCGGTGTTGGTAACACAAATATCCACGCGCCCAAACCGCTTCTCCACGTCCCCGACGAATTCCGCGACCTCCCGGGGCTTCCCGACGTCCACCGACTTCCAAAAAACCTCCCGTCCTCCCACGCTTCGAATCTGCACTGCTGCTTTTTCCAGGTCCGCCGCCGTCCGTGCGCAAATCGCGATCTCCGCGCCTTCTTGGGCCAACTCTTCCGCCACCGCCCGCCCCAATCCCTTGCTGGCGGCAGCCACAATCGCCACGCGTCCCCGCAGCCCCAGATCCATTCCACCCTCCCTGACGAATCTTCCATGTTCCCTCTAACATCATTTTCGCGTCAAATCGCGGAAGTTTTGCCGCCAACCATTTGCACTCCACCCCTTCGGGCACTAAGATGCGGGGTAACTGCTCGCTCCATCAAACTCCATTCCCAGGAGGTAGCCGATGTATCGCCTTCGCACTGTCACTGTTCTACTCGCCTTCGTCTCGCCATTTGTTACTCCCCTCAGAGCGCAGATCGGCAAGACTGTTCTCGTTACCGCCGGCTCCGATGCCGATCATCAGCTCAACGAAATCAATGCCGCCACCGATCCTGTTCAAAAGCTCAAACTGCTCGATGCGTTCGCGGCCGCGCATTCCGAGCCCGATTACCAGATCCTCGCCGACGAGCAATACGTCAACTATTACCTGAACGCCAAGCAGTACGACAAAGTTTACGACTACGGTCAAAAACTTTACGCTCTCGATCCCGATAATTTCGAAAATGCCGTCAGCATGGTCCGCGCCGCCAACGAGCAGGGCGACCCCAACCGCCTCTTCGCCGAAGGCGAAAAAGCCGGCGCCATTCTCCAGCGTTTTAAGGCACAGCCTCCTCCCGCCGGAACAAACCTCACCGATTGGAAAGCCCAGCAGCAACAAACGCTCGAGGCCATCAAAGAGAATCAGGATTACATCGAGGAATCGCTCGTCGACGCTGCCTACCGTCAAAAAGATCCCACCGCCAAGGCCGGGCTGCTCGTTCGGTACGCGAAGAGCTTTCCCGATTCACAGCGCTCTACGCAGGCCCTCGAATCCGCCGCTCTCATCTATCAGCAGGCGCAAAATCGCCCCAAAATGATTGAAACCGCCAACACTGTTCTTGAAAAGGACCCCAACAATCTCGGCATGTTGCTCCTTCTGGCCGACGACTACAGCGAAAGGGGCGAGAACCTGGACAAAGCCGAGGCCTACGCAAAGAATGCCGCGTCACTTTGCGACACCGTCAAAAAACCCGCCAACGTCTCCGACGCCGACTGGCAAAAACAGATCGCCTTGCAGAAAGGGCTTGCCCTCAGTGCTCTCGGCCAAATCGACCTACAGAAGAAAGACAATGCCGCCGCCGTAGACACTCTCTCCAAGGCCGCTCCGCTGCTCAAATCCAACGACACCGCCTATGCCCGCAATCAATATCGCCTCGGCTTTGCCTACTACAACCTCAAGAAACATCCTGAGGCCCGGCAAGCTTTCGCCGACGCCGCATCAGTCGACAGCCCGTACAAAGGTCCCGCCGAGGAAAAGCTGAAAGCCATCCCGGCCACCACCGCCAAGCCACGCGCCAAAAAGCCCTCGTAGCCGGCGGACAGCTCGCGAAACCTTTTGCGTCCTTTGTACTCTAATAACTGGAAAACGAGGGACTGACCGGCCAGATACGTAGAATGTGCCGGCAACGAAGGAGACACACCATGCAAGAACTCGCCACCTTTGGCGCGGGTTGTTTTTGGGGAGTGGAAGCGGCTTTCCGCAAGGTGCCCGGCGTTCTCGACGTTGCCGTCGGCTACGCCGGCGGCCACACGCAGCATCCCAGCTATCGGGAAGTCTGCACCGATACTACCGGCCATGCTGAAGTCGTCCAGGTCACCTTCGATCCGGAGAAGGTCTCATACGACCAGTTACTTAACGTTTTTTGGACCATTCACGACCCCACGCAAGTCAACCGCCAGGGCCCCGATTACGGCAGGCAATATCGGACTGCCATCTTCTTCCATTCGCCGGAGCAGGAAGCCTCGGCGAAAAAGTCCAAGCAATCTCTGGAAGCGAGCGGCAAACTCCACCGGCCGATTGCCACGGAAATTACCCCCGCCGGCCCCTTCTGGCGCGCCGAGGAATACCACCAGCGCTATCTCGAAAAGCGAGGCGCCGCCAGGTGCCACATCTAATGGATCGTCGTACTAATCGCCAAATAATGTAGGAGCGGCGTTACGCCCCGCCTCTTTACTTTCGTCAATTACCTTCGCGCAAAATCTGTTGATACGCCGGCACCGTCAAAAACTCCACGAACCGGGGGGCGCAAATCAGATCCCGCATCAATTGTGCCGATTTCTCGTAAGCGGCTGATCGCGCTGCATCCCCTGCCTGTCTCCCCTTCGCCAGTTCCTCATCAATCATTCGCTCGCATAGCCCAACGTCAATCAGCCGCCCATCCTTCAACCGCGCTTCGTGGTGAACCCACTGCCAAAGCTGTGCCCGGCTGATCTCTGCCGTCGCCGCGTCCTCCATCAAATTAAACAGGGGCACGCAGCCGGTCCCGCGCAACCACGCCTCCAGATACCCGAGTCCCACCGCAATATTCTGTCGAAGCCCCGCTTCCGTAATGTCTCCTCCCGGCACCTGCAGCAAATCCGCCGCCGTTCCCTGAAACTCTTCCAGCTTGCAGTCTATCTGATTCGGCATCGGCATCAATCGGTCAAAGATCTCCATCGCTATCGGGACCAGCCCCGGATGCGCTACCCACGTGCCGTCGTGCCCGTCCCCCGCTTCGCGCTCCTTGTCTGCACGCACCTGCGCGATCGCTTTTTCATTCGCCACCGGATCGCTCTTGATCGGAATGAACGCCGCCATCCCGCCCATCGCATGAATATTTCTCCGGTGACACGTGCGGATCAGCAATTTGCTATAAGACCGCAGAAAATGTGTGGTCATCGTCACCTGTGCGCGATCCGGCATCACCGCCTTGGGATCGTTCGCAAACTTCTTGATGAAGCTGAAAATGTAGTCCCAGCGTCCGCAGTTCAGCCCCGCGGAATGCTCGCGCAGTTCATAAAGAATCTCGTCCATCTCGAATGCCGCCAGAATCGTCTCAATCAGCACCGTCGCCCGAATCGTTCCTCGCGGAATTCCCACCTTCTCCTGTGTGTACAGAAAAATATCGTTCCACAACCGCGCCTCCAGGTGACTCTCCATCTTCGGCAGGTAAAAGTACGGCCCGGTTCCCGCCGCCAGCAGCGCTTTTGCGTTGTGAAAGAAATACAGCCCGAAGTCGAAGAGCGACCCGGACATTGCCTGCCCGTCCACCAGCACGTGCCGCTCTTCCAGATGCCATCCCCGCGGACGCATCAACAGCACCGCCGTCCGCTCATTTAACTGATAGTTCTTTCCCGTGGCCGGGTCTGTGTACGTGATTGTTCGCCGGACGGCATCCATCAGGTTCGCCTGGCCCTCCATCTGGTTTGCCCACGTCGGCGTGTTCGAATCCTCGAAATCCGCCATGAACACCTTCGCGCCCGAGTTCAAAGCGTTAATGATCATCTTCCGGTCCACCGGCCCGGTAATTTCCACGCGCCGGTCTAGCAGGTCTTTCGGAATCGGTGCCACCGTCCATTCGGCCTCGCGAATCCCACGCGTCTCCTTCAAGAAGTCTGGCTTCTCTCCCGCGTCCAGCCGTTTTTGCAGCTCGGCCCGCGCCGCCAGCAGTTCCAGCCGCCTCGCATTGAAACGCCGCTGTAAATCCACCACAAACGCCAGCGCCTCCGGCGTCAGAACTCTCGACTGTGCCGCATGATGCGCGGCAACAATCTCCACTCCCGGACCCGCTGTGGAAGGAGTCGTCATGGCCCAATTCCCCCGTCGCAAACCATCGCGATGCGGAAGTCGCTTGCGACCTGCTCGTATCCGCACTCAACTGCAAACTACGCCGTTCGCGCAAACCTAGCAAGTGTCAGACACACCTCCCATCTCGTCCGCCGTCACTCCGCGCCTTGACTTTGCCGGCACAAGAAGGTATTTCATGCCCTGCAGAATCCGTTCGCTGGCAACACATCTCGGTCATTTGCCTCTGCGTTTCGACCCAAGGGGCGCATCGGATCGGATTCCTTCTCAAACTCGCCCTGTGCAGAGGATCGCGGATGACTTGGACCCAGGTCTATGACCCGCTCGGCCACTGGTGGCTCTCCACCCTTGTTGCCGCGCTCCCCATCGTCGTGCTCCTTAGCCTGCTTGCCGGCCTGAAAGTTCGCCCGCATTGGTGCGCCATCGCCGGTGCTTCCACGGCCGTTGTCATCGCCATCGGAGTCTTTGGCATGCCGGTACGCCTCGCCTTTGCCAGCTTCCTCTATGGCAGTGCCTTTGGCCTTCTCAAAATTGTCTGGATTGTCATCGCCGCGGTCTTTCTCTACGACATCTCGGTCGAAACCGGGCAGTTCGAGATCATGAAGCAGACCGTCGCCGGTATCACCCCGGATCGCCGCCTGCAGCTTCTTCTCGTCGCGTTTTGTTTCGGCGCCTTCATCGAAGGCTGCGCTGGATTCGGCGCGCCGGTCGCCATCGCCGGAGCCTTCATGATCGGTCTCGGTTTCCGCCCCTTCCACGCCGCCGTCCTCAATCTCATCGCCAACACCGCTCCCGTCGCCTGGGGAGCTATCGGCGTTCCCGTCCACACCCTTGCCGCCGTCACCGCGCTAAACGAAAGCGACCTCAGCGCCATGATCGGCCGCATTCTTCCCATCACCGCCCTGCTCGTGCCTTTCTGGCTGGTTCGCTCCTTGGTCGGCTGGGCCGAAACCTTCGAAGTCTTTCCCGCCATCCTGGTCGTTGGCTTTTCGTTCGCTGGCGTCCAATTCTTCTGGTCCAATTTCATGGACAGCAATCTCGTCGACATCACCGCTGGCGTCACTTCTCTCCTCGCCACCCTGCTTTTCCTCCGCGTCTGGAAGCCCAAACGCATCTGGCGCTTTGAAGACGAACGCGAGCCCGCCATCGCCGCAAACACCACGGTTGGCCCTGCCGCTCCTGTGCACCCCATCATCGCCGATCAGATGGAAGAGGAGTGGGACGTCCGGCAGCTCCAGGCCACGCAGCCCATCCAGCCGCATACTTCCTCGCAAATCGCGAAAGCTTGGCTCCCCTTCGCCATCCTTTCTGTCTTTGTCCTTCTCTGGGGCCTTCCCTCGGTCAAAGGCGCCATGGGCAGGGCCACTACACCTGCTTTCAAAACCGGTGGCTGGGAAGTCCCCTATCTGCATAAAGCGGTTTTTCGCGCGCAGCCCGTCGTCGCCAGGCCAACCGCCGAAAATGCCAGGTTCGATTTCAACTGGCTCACCGCCACTGGTACCGGTTGCTTCCTCGCTGCTGTACTTTCCGGGCTAATTCTCGGCCTGAGATTCGCAAAGCTCGTGCGCATTTTTGGCCACACACTTTTCCGCATGCGCCACGCCATCGTCGCCATGACCTTCATGCTCGGCCTCGGCTACGTCACGCGCTATTCCGGCATGGACGCTGTCCTCGGCCTCGCCTTCACTCGAACCGGCTGGTTCTTCCCATTTTTTGGCACTTACATCGGCTGGCTGGGCGTCGCCCTCACCGGCAGCGACACCTCGTCCAACGCACTCTTCGGCGGCCTCCAGCGCATCACCGCCGAACAGCTGAAACTCAGCCCCATTCTCCTGTGTGCCACCAACAGCGCCGGTGGTGTCATGGGCAAAATGATCGACGCGCAATCCATCTGCGTCGCCACGGCCGCCACCAATCAGGTCGGCAACGAAGGCATCATTTTTCGTTATGTCTTCTGGCACTCCGTCTCACTCGCCGCTATCGTCGGCGTCATCGTCATGCTCTACGCCTACGTCTTCCCCCATCTGATCCCCCATGGTTTGACCTTCGTCCACTGATGGGGCAAGCTGCTCTTCAGAATCCCGTATCCGCGGGATAATGACTCGTCGCTCAGAAAGGTGCCCGTGGAAGCCCGCATTTTCCAGGAATTCCGCGACATCGTTGGCCCTCGCGGCCTGATCACATCGCTCGAGGATCTGCGCACCTACGAATGCGACGGCCTCACGAATTTCCGGGTCCTGCCGCGCGCAGTCCTGCTCCCCTCCACCACGGAACAAGTCCAGTCCGTCGTCCGCGTCTGCCACCGCGAACGCATCCCCTTCGTCGCTCGCGGCTCCGGCACCGGACTCAGCGGCGGGGCGCTTCCGGTCGAGAATGGCATCGTCATCAGCCTCGCAAAGATGAACCGCATCCTTGAAGTCGATCTGCCCAACGCTCGTGTGGTTGTGGAGCCCGGCGTCATCAACCTCGATGTAACCTGTCGCGTCCTGCCGCAGGAATATTTCTACGCGCCGGACCCTTCCTCGCAATCCGTTTGCAGCATCGGCGGCAACGTCGCCGAAAATTCCGGCGGTGCCCACTGCCTGAAGTACGGGTTCACCACCACGCATGTCCTGGGCCTCGAAGTCGTGCTGCCCGACGGCTCCCTTGTCCATCTTGGCGGGAAATGCCTCGATGCGCCCGGCTACGATCTGCTCGGTGTGTTCGTCGGCTCCGAAGGCACCCTCGGCATCGCCACAAAAATCACTTTGCGTGTCGTGAAGCGCCCCGAATGTACCCGCACCCTCCTCGCTGCCTTTCCCGGCACCAACGAAGCCGGCGCCGCCGTCAGCGGCATCATTGCCGCCGGCATGCTACCGGCCGCTATCGAAATGATGGACAACCTCGCCATACAGGCTGCCGAAGCCGCCGTCCATCCGAACTACCCCGATTGCGGAGGTCTCTTGTTGGTCGAACTTGATGGCCCCGTCGCCGAAGTCGCGGAGCTCATGCAGAGCGTCGAAGCCATCTGCCGCGAAAACGCTGCCACCGAAATCCGCCTTGCGCGGACTGACCACGAACGCTTGCTCGTCTGGAAAGGCCGCAAAGCCGCCTTCGCCGCCATGGGCCGCATCTCCCCAAACTATATTGTTCAGGACGGCGTCATCCCACGCACCGCGCTGCCGCACGTGATGACCGAAATCACTCGCCTCAGCCGCGAAGCCGGTCTGCGCGTCGCCAACGTCTTTCACGCCGGCGACGGCAATCTCCATCCGCTGGTCCTCTACGACCGCCAAATCGCCGGCCAGGAACAAGCCGCCGAGGCTCTCTCCTACAAAATACTCGAGCTGTGTCTCGCCGCCGGAGGCTCCATCACCGGTGAGCACGGCGTCGGCGAAGAAAAAAAACGCATGATGTCCAAAATGTTCAGCGAGCCCGATCTCGACACCATGCAGCGCGTACGTTGCGCTTTCGATCCGCTTCTACTTTCCAATCCCACGAAAGTCTTTCCTACTCCCCGTCTCTGCGGTGAAAAGCCCGGCGAATACGTCCCGCATCCCCTCGAAATCTCCGGCATCGCGGAACGCTTCTGACCTCATCCAATGCGCTCACCCCACTCCCATGCTTGAGACAAATACCATCCTCGAAGAATTAACAGCCATCGTCGGTCCCGCAAATCTGCGGGCAGCCGCACGGGAAGATGCGGTTTGCGGTGTTGCTCCGCAATTCATTGTCGAACCGCAAACCGAGCAGCACCTCGCCGCCGTACTTTCCCGCGTCAGCGCCGCCGGAATCGCCGCCATTCCCCGCGGCGGCGGGACAAAACTCGATTGGGGCAATCCGCCGAAGCGCGCCGGCATAATTCTCTCCACGGCTCGCCTCAACCACATTGTTGAACACGCCTGGGCCGACCTCACCGTCACCGTTGAAGCGGGCTGCACCCTGCACTCTTTGCAATCCACTTTAGCGAAGCGCGGCCAGCGCCTCGCTTTCGATGGCCTCTGGCCGGAGCGTGCCACCATTGGCGGCGCGCTCTCCACCAACGACTCCGGCTCTCTCCGCCTTCGCTTCGGAGCGCTCCGCGATCTCATCATCGGCGTTACCCTCGCGCTTCCCGATGGCACGCTCGCCAGCAGCGGCGGCAAAGTCGTCAAAAATGTCGCTGGCTATGACCTCCCAAAGCTCGCCGCAGGCGCCTTCGGCACACTGGGTGTCATCACCCGCGCGGTTTTCCGCCTGCACCCGCTCTGCCGCACCACGCGTACCGTCACATTCACCTCGGCAAGCTGGGGCGACATGCAGCAAAAACTCCACGCCATCCAGGATTCCAAACTCGCTCACAGCGGCTTTCAGATCCGCGGCCATTCCGGCGGACCGCCACATGCCGACTTGCTCTTCGAAGCCACTGAATCCGGCCTCGCTGCCCAAACCGAACTCCTCCAGAAACTACTGTTGTCCGAAAGTAGGGGCAGCTCCATCCCGCCTTCTATCTTTGTTGATTCTTCACCACAAATTTGGCAAGCCCGTCAAAACCTCTTTTCGACTCGGCAAAAAGAGTCCGTCATCGCACGGTTCAGCGTCCTTCCCTCCGATCTCGCAAAAGCCATGCGATGGCTCGACCCCTTCCACTCTTCCTCTCATGCCAACTGGCAAGCCGTTGTCCAGGCCACCGGCATCGGATTCCTTCGCTTGGACGCGGATCCCTCCGAGCTTCCTGCGCAAATCTTCGCGCTTCGCGAACAGTTCGAGCGCGCCGCTGGCTCCCTCGTGCTTCTCCGCCGCCCGGAGTCCCTTGGTTCTCTCGATGCCTGGGGAAATCCCGGCGACGCGCTTCCCCTCATGCGCGCAGTCAAGCTTCGCCTCGATCCGCAAAGCACTCTAAATCCGGGCCGCTTCGTCGGAGGGATCTAGCTTCATGACGAACCCCGCCCCTCCGCACAACGTGAACGGCGCTTTCGATGCCCATAATCCGCCGTCGCTCGCCATCCTGGACAAGTGCGTCCACTGTGGCTTCTGCCTGCCCGCTTGCCCCACCTACGCCCTCTGGGGCGAAGAAATGGATTCTCCTCGCGGCCGCATCTACCTGATGAAGCTCGCTCTCGAAGGCAAAGTAGAAATGAATGCAAAATGGGTCGGCCATTTCGATTCCTGTCTCGGCTGCGTGTCCTGCATGACCGCGTGCCCCTCCGGCGTCGACTACGGAAAGCTCATCGAAGCCACCCGCGCTCAAATCGAACGCAATTTCCCGCGGCCCGCCAGGGATAAGCTCCACCGCCGCTTTCTCTTCCAGGCCTTCACTCGCCCGGAACATCTCAAGCTTTTGCGCCGGCTGCTGCTTGCGTACCAAGAAACCGGCCTGCAATCCCTTTTGCGATACCTCGGATTTTTCCGCCTTCTTCCCAAACCCCTCGCCGCGATGGACTCGCTATTGCCCCCCGTACCGCCTCCCGAATCCATCTTGCCGCTCACTCCCGCCCAGGGCGAAAAACGCATGCGCGTCGGCCTGCTCCTCGGCTGCGTCCAGCGCAGCTTCTTCTCCGATGTAAACGCCGCCACCGCCCGTGTCCTTGCCGCCGAAGGCTGCGAGGTCGTAGCTCCTCCCGATCAATCCTGCTGCGGCGCTCTCTGCCTCCACACTGGCGAAGAATCCCAGGCGCTTCAATTGGCCCGCAAAATGATCGACACTTTCGAAAACGCGAGTGTCGAAGTCATCCTCATTAACGCCGCCGGCTGCGGCTCCGCCATGAAGGACTACGGCTATCTCTTGCGCGACGATCCTGCTTACGCCCGGCGCGCTCGACTCTTCTCTGCGAAATGCAAGGACATCTCCGAATTCCTTTGCGACCTTTCTCCGCTCGCCCCGCGCAATCCGCTACGCGTTCGCGTCGCGTACCATGACGCTTGTCATCTGCAGCATGCGCAGGGTATCCGCTCACAACCCCGCACGCTGCTCCAGCAAATTCCTGATTTGCAATTGTTGGAAATCCCCGAAGGCGCTCTCTGCTGTGGTTCTGCGGGAGTCTACAATCTCATCCAGCCCGAAGCCGCCACGGAACTGGGTGATCGCAAAGCCAATCACATCGCCGCGCTGAAGCCTGACCTCGTCGTCACCGGAAATCCTGGCTGCATCCTGCAATTGCGGTCTTCGCTCGCCCGTGCCGGCCATCCTCTGCCGGTGCTTCACACCATGCAACTTCTCGACGCTTCGCTTCGCGGCTTGCCACGAAGCGCCTTGCGTTAGGCATATGCCCGGACGAAAAAATACGCTGTCATCGTCAGTCCAATCGCAATGATCGTCGCCCGCACCAGGTACTGCGGTAGCTTTTGCGCAACCTGTACCATGACATAACCGCCAATCGCAGCTCCGGCGATCATTACCAACGCCGAAGGCCACACAATCGCTCCTGTCGCGATGAACGTCACCGTCGCCACGCCGTTAATCACGGTTCCCAGCACCAGCTTCAATGCGTTCATCTCATGAATGTCCGTCATCCCCAGTGCCGTCAGCATGGCCAGGTTCATAATCCCGATGCCGCCGCCGAAGTACCCTCCATAAACAGCCACCAGCAATTCGAAAAGGGAAGCGCCCGTTATAGCGCGGTTGCTCGCCTCATGTGAAATGCCTGCGGCGAATCGCCCCGTCAACCGCTTTCCAAACGTGAACAGCAGCGTTGCCGCCAGCATCAACCACGGAATCAAACGCAAAAACGTTCGTGCCGGCGTTTTGATCAGCAGCAGCGCTCCCGCAAGTCCTCCCACTAGGCTCATCAGAACCAGCGGCAGTAGCACCCGCTGCGGCACCTTCAGCTTGTGACGGTATGCGCCTCCGCTCACGGCCGCGCCCACCCACAGCGACAACGTGTTCGTCGCATTCGCTTCAATCGGCGCAATCCCCGTAAAGAGCAGCGCCGGGAAACCCACAAAGCTCCCTCCGCCGGCGACCGCATTCATGGCTCCGCCAATCGCGCCCGCGAAAAACACGAAGATGGCATGGGAAAAGTTCAATCTGTTTTTCTATCACGAAGTGCCGTGCGCACTCCACTTCAGTTTTCTTTTGCCGCCAACCGTGCATGAAATAAGCCAGGAATCAGGGGCCGGCGGATGCTTTCGCCCGCCCCTGCAACGCCTTACGCGTCGCCTCCAGTGTATTCGTCAACGACTCACGCGGCAGTTCTTGAACAACCGGCTCAATCGCCCAACCCAAACCGAAGGGAATTTCGCGGGTCAGCGAAATCGCGCGGCACTCGATGTACACGCCGCCATCCCGCTCCTGAAATCTCCAGTACGAATACAGCCGCCACAAAAAGCCGTAACCTGTGTCCGGCGCCTGCACCTTTTCCTTCGGTGTCCCCGCTTCATCCACCTCCGAAACCCGCGTTGTGTACGACCGGCATTCCCACCGCGCTTTACCAAATGACCGGAAATGCACCTCATGTTCCGTGTCCATCACCACGGTGATGATCTTCTTCTTCAACAGCCGCAAGAAAATCCGAAAATCGTTGCCGCTCCGCGAAATCAGCTTGGATTCCATCACTTCCGGCTTGTAAATGTTTTTGTGATTGTCGTAGTTTTGGATCAAGTCCAGCAGCTCCTCCAATGTCGCGCCGGCCACAAACACCGCGCCAATCCAGTCGTGAATCAATCCGTGCGGCGCCTTCGTCGGTCCCCGCCCGCGCCAGACCTGAGTTACCACTTTCCCGGCGCGAACGTCCTCGTTTCGCTTCGCGTCCTGGTCGCTCCACAAGAAAGCTCCGCTCGCCTGCAACGTCGGTTGCATGCCTGCTTCGGCTTCGCGCACATAAGCCGCAAACGCTTGCAGCGTCTCTGTGTTTAATTGAATCGGTTTTGCGGCTTGCGGCATCGTTTCAGCCCTTGAGCGAATCCTCTTCCCGTGCCACTCGCCTGTCAAGGAACCCCGCCGCTGCGTGAGCGCGGTCACATCTCGGCGTGATGCCCTTGGGTCATGCTTACAGTAAGAAATTGTGAATTGCAGTGATGGAGGTTCCCCATATACCATGCGCAAACTTCCCGAAGTTGTCGAAGCCAAGGAACTCATGGCCGAAGCCGTCGAATGGTCCGTCTTCAACTGGATGTTTCAAAAGCCCAAAGTTCGCGAAGCCGCCGACCAGGCCAATGCCGCGCTCGACAAGCTCACCAAAAACATCAAATCGCGCTGGAACGATGAGCTTAAATTTGCTTACAAGGAATCCACCGGCAAAGCCGAAAAAGCTTCCGCGCATACCGCAAAAGGAAAATCTCCTGGCCACTCGGCCGCGGAAATTCGGCCGTTGATTGAAAAAGTGAAGGCTGCCGACGCTGCGGCTCATCGCGCCCGCAGAGATGCCGAGGAAACGTTCGAAGTCGCCGAACGCCAGCTCAACCTCGATCTCGCTCGCGAAGGCTGCAAAAAAGCCATCCACTCCTGGGAACTCCACGAAAAAGCCATCCGCCTCGCGGAAGAACTCCTGGAGGCTACTCAGCCGCAGTCCTAACGAGCGCCGTTTTCCATTTCTCTAGCCGACCTTCTTTGCGGAAATCTTCCGCTTCCGCCTCTGCTTCGCGCGCCCTGCGTCCTCTCTCTGCCGGGTTTCCGGTTTCGAGCCTCTTTCTCCTCTCTCCCCCGTCCTTTTTGTTCCGTCCGCTGTCACCGGTCCCGTATATTGCGACAACAGATCGCGCACAAAATCCATCGGGCCAGCCACCACGCGCTTGGCCTCCGAAATCCGGCTCTGCACCGTGTTCTGGGCCTTCTGGTAAAGGTCCATCGTATTGTCCAGGTACCACGTCAGAAAATCGTGCGTCGCCTTGTCCGATGTACGCACCAATTGCGTCAAAAGCTGCAACGGGAGCGCAATCTCTTTTTCTCGCGCGTTTTCCACAATGATCTGCGTGAAGATCAGGTGTGTGATGTCCTTGCCTGTGCGGTCGTCCACCACGCGCACGTCGATGCCGTCCCGCACCATCCTCGCAATATCGTTGAGCTTCACGTAGCGGCTCGCGCCCGTGTCGTATAACCGGCGGTCTCCGTATTTGCGGATCAGAACCTGGGGATTCTTCATGGCTTCGGCGTCCTCCTAAGCAGAACGGGTACTAGCCCGCTCTCGAAACAGCTTGACACGCCCCTGCCCGCGCCGTACAGTCAACTTGGATACTGCAGTGCAGTATATCCCGATAAAAAGGAGAATTACAATGACGGCGAGAGAGAAGAAAGTTGCTCTCCAGGCCTCGCCCGCCGGTGTCCTGACGGGCTGGGCTCGTCAAGGCGTGCAGAGCTTCGTGGCCGCCCAGAAGATCCTGCTCGATCTTGCGGCACAGGAAAATGCGCTGCTCATCGGCATGGTCCGTGAGCGCCTGAGCAAGCCCGGGATTCGTCCCGGCGCTTCCATGATCGGCATCGCGGAATCCGGCGTCAAGAACGTGGCCACCGTCGGCAAGATCCTGCTGGATCTGGCCGCTGGTGAAACCGCTTTGGCTGTGGATGCCACCAAGGAGGGCCTTCACCTTCCCTCCGCGGCCGGAGTAATGGCCGGAGTTGTAAAGCATCGCGTGGATACATTCGTTGAGCTGCAAAAGCACCTGCTGGATGCCACCGCCGAGCAGGCTCACCTGATAGCCGAATCTTATCGCGAAGGCGAAAGGGTTCCGGCCGCCGCTCGGGTTGCCGAACTCACCCGGCGCGGTATCGAAGGCTTCGTGGCCAGCGAAAAGAAGTTCCTTGACTTGGCTGCGCATGAAGTCACTGCCGCAACCAAGGATGGAGGCAAGCATGCGCACAAACCCGCGCGCGACCGGATGCATGTATTGACCGAGGCCGCACGCGAAGGCGCGGAAAAGTACATCGACACACAAAAGAAGCTGCTCGAACTGGCCATCGACCAGTTAGAGAGCACCTCGAAGGTTCGCCATGAGCGCAAGGAAACGGTGCGCAAGGAAGCGCAACAATCCTTGAGCGAACTGACCGAGAAGAGCGTCAAGAACATCGTGACCGCGGAAAAGTCGCTTCTCGAACTCGCGGTGAAGAGGATGCACGAGGCCGAACCGAAGGCGGGGAAAAAGAGCGTCCGGCCGCGTCGCGAAGGACATCGTGGTGGAAAGAAGGCGGCGGAAGGGGGCATCGCTGCTGATTGACAGTAGTTCCCGTATCGGGTGCTACACGATTGTGCATCCCGGCACCGCATCAGCGAGTGCGCCGGTCCTTGCATCCCAGGTCTGGAGCAGGCGCCCTCGCGTAACTCTGTCGCCACTCGCCCGTTGGTTTCCATGTTGTGTTTCACCCGGGCTTCAGTAAATGATTATGGGAATGAAAGGCCCAGGTCGCGCGAAGAGCAAAAATTCGGAGCCCGTTCAGCTTCCCGTTTGGCAGGAATGGCTTGCCGGGGCCGAACTCGCCTTCCTTCAAATTTCTCCCGTGTTTTGGGGCAAGGGGATTCCCCACGGTGATGGCTCCGCCGTCGTCCTGGTTCCCGGTTTTCTCGGTACGGATCTCTATCTCACCCAATTTGCCATCTGGCTCCGCCGCATTGGCTACCAGGCTTTTTATTCCGGCATCCGCTTGAATGCCGATTGCCCCAATCTCCTTATCCGCCGCAATCTTCAGGACGCCATCGAGCAGGCTAACAAGGTCACGAAGGGCAAAATTCACCTGATCGGCCACAGTCTTGGCGGCGCTTTGGCGCGATCCGCTGCCGCGCAAATGCCAGGGCGCATCGCTTCGGTGATCACTCTAGGGGCGCCGATTCAGCGTCTCGCCGCTCGCGCTTCCGTGATGAGCGCTGCCGATCTTGTCCGCAAACAGATCCTTGAGCGCCACGGCAAAGGCGTCATGCCCAACTGCTATACGACGCGCTGCACTTGCGATTTTCTGGAATCGCTTAAGCAATCTCTTCCGAAATCCATCCGCCAAACCGCCATCTACACAAAGACCGATGGCATCCTCGACTGGCGCGTTTGTATGACCGGCGATCCCGACGTCGACTGCGAAGTCACTGCCACCCACATCGGCATGGTATTCAGCCCGCTCGTCTACAATATCGTCGCCCACCGCCTCGCCGGCAAATAACTTCTCAAAGCGACCCAACACCCAGGCGAATCGGCGCCTCAGCTCTTTGGGATAAAGCTTCTTTTCGGGTCCCGCGGAAAGAATGTCTTTGCATCGCGCATACGAAACAGCGTCATCCTCAAGCGCGCCTTTGACGCTTTGGAGGATCTCAATTTATAAATAGTTGAGGAATTGTGTGTCGAAATTCCATCTACCGGTGACGTCCCAGCCGCTCGTGACTCGATACCCAATCCTCGGACGAAATCGCCGCTCCCAGCGAAATCTCTCCCGCCAGCGCCGTTCCGGCCATGATTTCCGCCAGCCGGTTCACTCTGCCCTTGCCGTAGCAGCCCACAATCTCCAGGCATTCTCTCTGTGTCGCCAGTCCCGTTCCGCCGCCGTGTGTCGCCACAACCAGGGAGGGAATTGTCAGGGAAATGTAAAGATCCTTGGTTGGCGTAATCTCGGTATAGAGGATGGCTGCCGCGGATTCCGCCACATTCGCCACGTCTTGTCCCATCGCAATGAACATCGCCGTGATGGCGTTCGCCGATTGCAGCGCGTTGCTTGTCGAACCCGATAGAAACGCTCCCACGTTCGCCACCCCGTAGTGATGCGCCAATTGCTCCGGAGTCACCCGCAGGTGCCGTTGCAGTACCTCGCGCGAAATCACTGCTTCCGCTGTTACGCGCTTTCCGCGCGTCCGCATGATATTTACGTGCGAGGCCTTCTTGTCCGTCGCAAAGTTCGACTCCAGATACGCGCTCTCGATTCCCTCGAAATGTTCGAGGATCCAGTTGTACGCCGCGAAGGTCGCGCGTCCCACCATGTTCTGCCCGGCTGCATCTCCGGTTGAAAAGTTGAATCGCAAATAGACGAACTTGCTGGCCAGATACGGATCGATATACTGCAGCCGCGCCACCTTCGATGTTGCTTCTGCCGCCGCCCGGATTTCTCCTAGGTTTGCCAGCACCCACTCCACAAATTCTCGTCCCGCACGCGCGTTTCGCAACACGAACACGGGCGCCCGCTGCATCGCGTCCGCCACTACCGTCGCGTGCACTCCTCCGCACAGGTTCAGCACCTTCATGCCGCGATTGTAAGAAGCCACCAGGGTCCCCTCGGACGTCGCCAGAGGCACCAGCACCTCGCAATTCGTGTTTTCGCCTTGCACAAGCAGCGGCCCTGCCAGACCGATGGGAACCTGCGCCACTCCCACAAAGTTCTCGCAGTTTCCCTTCGTGAGGCGCGGGTCGAAGGACTGGCAAAGAATGTGCCGCAGCTTCACCCCGGTCGCCTGCTCAATCAATGCGCGCCGCTTCTGGATTATCTCCGGATTGTAGTCATCCGCATCGTCGCGTGGGATGTATATTCCTTCCGCCAACGGATCCGCAATCGCGTCTTCCACCTTTAAATGCAAATCGCCAAAGGGCCGCGCCTCAAACATCACTTCGATCTCGTGCTTTCCGTGTCCCAACTCCGGCATGTTGGCGTGTACAGTCACGATGGACCGCAGCGGGAAGGGAAGCGGATTCTCCGGATTCACTTGATTTGCCTGCAGAAACCGCTGGTCCTGCAAGCCCAGCCGCACGCGTTCCAGTTCCACTGCGCCGCCGTCAATGGCAATCCCTCGCAGCGCGGTCACTTCCACGTCATGCAGCCGATTCTTGAGGGCAAACTGCGCTCCGTCTTCCGTGTTCCGCAAACTTCCCACGGTATAGAGTCTCTGCAGCACTGGATTCGGAATGTTCATACAAAGTTTCTTCTTCCGTCCCCCGCGTTATGCGGCTTCCACGGCATGTTCCACTGCCGCCGTCTCTTTTTCTTCAGGGGCTTCTTCGGTACTCCTGGAAACAGCAGCTGCTTCCTGAACAGACTCCGCAGGCGGCGGTGGATGCGCCTGCCTGGCTTTTACCTTCCGCGGAGTCTTTTGAGCCTGCCGCTTCTTCTTCGCCGTCGCCGATTGGATCAATTCTTCGAACGCGGTCACCAGGAAATCGCGGAAACAATCCACGTCCGGGGCCGCTACTGTGTCCGCGATCAATCCGAGGAACAGCTTCCCGTCGTAGCTATGGACCGCCACTCCGATTCCCAGATCGTAGCCCGTCGGCACCTGCGGATATGCCGCAATCATCTTCCGGCCTGCGGCATAGAGTGGCGTCGCCGATCCCGCCACATTCGTGCAAATCATGTTGAAGAGCGGCAGCGGCAGGATGAAGTCCGGAATATTCCGCCAGAACAGCGCCTGAATCGGGGGCGGCACCGTCGCGAGCCATCTCGCAGCGAGGCCCACCAGTCCCAGCGCGCCGGATTTCTTCAACATTACCGTTCTTTGCGAGATCGCGTGCAGTGTCTCCACCGGCCCGCGCGCGTCCAACGGTAGCGCTCTGGGCAGAAACGAAATTTGGTTCCCAATCCCATCGTTTTGGTCCGCCTGCCGCAGATTCACCGGGCAGACCACGCGCGCGAACCGCTTCACCACCGATTGTCCGTGCAGCTTCACGTAGCGCGCCAGCGCCCGCGCCAGCACTGTTAGCACCACGTCGTTCACTGTTCCGCCGGCCGCTTCTCGTACCTTCTGCACGCCGGCCATCGAGATTTCTCCCCAGCAGAACTTCCTCGCTCCCGTGCAAGGCTTGTTGAATGGCAAGCGCTCCACAGACGCTGCGTACTCCGGCAGAATGTCCACCAGCCCCTTTAGCGGGCTCTTGTCTTTTGCGCCCAGGAACCCTTGCGCAAAGTCCAGCAGTCCCGCTTCTAAAGACACCAGGTTTCCAAGTGCGCTCGTTACCGCCTTGGAAATCCCTTCCACTAGATCGTTTTCCTCCGTTTCAGCGTGCATCGGGCGGCCGTTGGCACGGCGCCTCTTCAGTGCTCCCTCCGGGCTCTCGTCCAGGATCTTCTTCATCAATTCCGCGCCGGAAACTCCGTCGCACAGGGAGTGGTGCACTCGCCAGATGATCGCCCCTCGTCCGTCCTTCAGGCCGTCAATAACGTGCATCTCCCAAAGCGGCTTATTGCGGTCCAGCACCTGGCTCAGCAACTTTCCCGCCAGCGCTTCCAATGCAGCTTCGTCCCCCGGCGGTTCCAGCCTCACGTGAAATATATGCCGCCGGATGTCGAAGTTCGGGTCGTCGTGCCACTTCGGAAATTCCAGGCTCCACGCGGGCACCATCGGGATCTTTTGGTAGAGCGGGACCTGCGGCAATTTCGACTTGATGCTCGCCACAAATTGTTTGAAGGGAATGGCTCCGTCGAAAATGCACACACTCGCGATGTGCAGGGGAATGTCTTTTCGCTCCAGATATAGGAATGCAGCGTCCGCTGCGGAGAAGTTGTAGCTCGGGACCGATTTTCGCTTAGTCATGATGCGCCGGATCCCTGGGCTTCCGGTTGGATGTAGACCTGATCACTTCATACTCCGCGAATGAGACATACGGCTGTGACCCGCATCACCTTGGCGGCTGATGGCGAGATTTCCACGGCCTTTTCTCTGTGTTTCTCAAGCGATTGTCGCGTTTTTCAACGCTCGCAGAGCGCTATTAGTCCAGATGGCCCCACTTCCACGTTGGCCCGATGGTTACCCGGATATAGTTCTGCCGATTCGTGAGAATGTCGGAGAACAAGTGAGAGTTGATCCAGTCGGTCGTAACCCGTAGACCTACTCGCCGCGAAAAGTTGATATCGAATCCGCCGCCGAACCCTATAAACCAGGTGGTGTCGCTCTGTGAGCTTTTGGGCACAGGGAGGTTCAGCGGCACAAACAATTGCGGCAACCCCGGCGGCACGTTCAGGTCGACTGACGCATGGATGGCGCCGAAGCCGGGCCGGACGAGAAACGTGACCTTTTTGAATTTACGCAGGTAGATCTGGGCACCGACCGCAACAGTGTAGGTCGTTGATTTGAAAGAGACGTTCACAGCGTTCGCTGGAGGTACAACCCCTGGCTGCACATAAGGAGGAATGCCGTTCTGGTAGGCACTATTGAGAGTGGGTGCATAGACCGTCGAAGCCCCGTTGATGGTGCCTCCTCCGCTAAGGATGGCGTCTCCCGCGGCACTGAAATCCACTCCCAGTCCGAGCCATGGCTTCGCGGTAACTCCGAAGTCCGTATCGAAGCCTCGCTGCGTCATGCTGAGTCCGGGGCCGATAAAGTAATCGAAACCTGTGTAAAGCGTGTAACGGTTGATTTCAGCGTCCTGCGCGCAGGCAGGCAGAGCGATGGCCAGCAAAATCAGGCAAATCAATAGGCGTTTCATAGATTCACACTCTTTGGGAGAACCAAAGGAGCGTCTCAGGCAGCGCCCCGCGATTTCCTCAAATTGTCTCTGGAGCGAAAATCGAATTCCCCTGTCGAAAGACCGTACATGCAGAGCGTGGCAGCGCGGTATGCATCGATTTCCCCAGAATTTCAGCCTGCTTTCAGTGATGCCAATCACCGCTCATTGCACAAACGTGAGTTTCCAGCTCAACACCTGCCCACCAGCGATTAATTCATCGGAATTCGCCCGGATCGGGTAAGCCCCAAACTCATCGCGGCCCTGCTACCTGCACGGCTCGTTTATGGACTGGAAGCCGTGAATTTTGCTGCCGCCTCTTGTTCATCGCGTCACATCTTCAGGTAGCTTGCGGCAAGCCAAGCCCGTGGTGCTTCGGTTTTGCCCGGGCGGTGGCACCGAGCCGACTGCGGACCTCAGGCCTCCGCGCCATCCTTTCAAACTACAAACTCGTTCGGTGTTAACGTCATACCTCTTTTCTCGATCTCGGCACTCCTGCCTTCGCGGCATTTTGGTGTTCAAACGGGCAACCCGGTGTCAATAGACACCGCTCTCCAACGACGTTAGCCTTTTGGAAGGGCGATTCCATCGGCGCGATGCCACAGCTCCTCTCCATCCGCGATCTCCACGTCCGTTTTCACAAGGATAACGGAAGGATTGTTTAGGCCCTGAACGGGGTGGATCTTCGCGTTTGCGAAGGAGAAGTAGTCGGGTGTCTCGGAGAATCCGGAAGCGGGAAGTCCACGCTGGCGAAAAGTTTATTGCGCCTGCTGCCCCGAACCGCACGCGTGGAAGGCGACATCGAGTTCGAGGGGCGGAAGCTCTGGAGGCTGACGGATCGTGAGATGAACGAGCCTCGCGGTGCGCGGATTCCGTTGGTGCCTCAAGAGCCGGTACTCGCGTTGAATCCGCTGATGAAGATCGGCGACCAAATTGCCGAAGTTCTGCGGGCTGGTCACTCCGGCAATTGTCCGGGGCGCAGCTCATCGAGAATTTGCGCCCGGGAGTCGATGCAACCCTTGCTTTTGCAGCCCAGAACAAACTCTCAGGTCCTCATCGTGCCTGTTTCGAATGGGTTGAGCAGGGCTCTTTACGTGGCATCTCACGCAAGGGAGTCTCCAGATATTGTGCAGCTCTGCGAGGCTACGGCTGCATCCCGCTCCGTTAACCTAGCGTTACGCCTCTGTTTTGAATAACTTCAAAACCAACCGCGCGGTAGATTACAAGATATTTACATACCATTGACCTCGCTGTAAGAAGCTACCCCTACTGTCGTTTCCCGGGGTGGTACGTCATTCCCGCGATCGCAGTCTGAAATCCAAAGCAGGAAAAGAGAGAGGCAATGAAAAAATTTGCAGCACTCACTTTATCGCTGTTCTTGACGGCCGGAACAGCGTTTGCTGACTCACCGAAAGATTCACCAAAAGACGCACCGAAGGAAGCGGCACAGCCCGCCAAGCCAGCAGCAGCCAGCGCGGCCACGAAGTCGAATGCGGAGATTGCCGCAGAGATGGAAGAATTGCGGCAGGCCCTGCGCGCACAGCAGGAACAGCTCCAGATGCTGAAGGAAGAGCTGACCAAGCGGGACAAGGAAATCGAAGAAGCGCGGGAAGCCGCGGCGTCGGCGAATTCGCGCGCGACGGAAGCGAGCACCAAGGCGACCGAAGCGGTGGCCACGTCGAGCGAGGTGAAGACCGCGACGACCGAGCTGAACTCCACGGTTGCCAGCATGGCAGCGAGCAGCGCGGCGGCTTCGGCCGCAGCGGCGCTGGCGACCAGCGAACAGCAAAAGGATGAAGAAAAGGGGCCGATGGCGATCCGCTACAAGGGTGTGACGATCACCCCGGGCGGCTTCGTCGCGGCTGAAAGCGTGACGCGGCAGCGGGCGACCAGCAGCGACATCAACACGCCTTTTACCGGAATTCCGTATCCAGGAAACTCTTTGAGCAGGCTGACCGAAAGCAACTTCACCGGACGGCAGTCGCGACTCAGCATGCTGGTGGAAGGAAAAATCTCCAACGCCAAATTGACCGGTTACGTGGAGACGGACTTCCTGGGTACCGGCGTGACTTCCAACAATCGGCAGAGCAACTCGTACGTATTGCGGCAGCGTCAGTTCTGGGGCCGCATCGACCTGGACAACGGCTGGGCGTTTTCGGGAGGCCAGATGTGGTCCCTGGCGACGGAGAACCGCAAGGGCATCGTGAACCGTGACGAATGGATTCCGCTGACCATCGACCCGCAATACCAGGTGGGGTTCAACTGGGCGCGCCAGTACGGACTGCGGGCGACCAAAACGTTCGGCGACACGTTCGCCGTTGCGGCCTCCATCGAAGGCGCGCAGGCGACGATCGGTGGGCGCGGCTTCTCCAATATTTCGACCACCAACCAGTCGACAGCCAGCGTGTCCACCACCACAAACTTTTTCTTCAACGCACCCGGCAACGGCGGCGGTTTGTACAACTTCAGCGACGCCGCGGGCTATACCATCAACAAGCTGCCTGACTTTCTCTTCAAGGCCGCATGGGATCCGGGATTTGGCCACTACGAAGTGGTGGGCATCCTGAGCGAATTCCGCGACCGCATTTATCCCTGCGCGGTGTCCGCACCGACGGATCCTTGCGCGATCAACAATGCCATCACGTCGCCCAGCGCGGTTGGCGCATACAATGACTCGCGGACCGGAGGTGGCTTTGAAGTCAGCGGTCGTCTCCCGCTGTTCCAGAAAAAACTTGACGCTGCATTGAAGGCCGGATACGGCACCGGAATCGGCCGGTATGCTTCGGCTCAGTTGCCCGACCTGACGGCGCGACCGGATGGCGTGCTTGTTCCGATTCATGCCGCGAACTTCCTCGGCCGCCTGGAGTGGCATCCCACACCGAAACTCGACCTCTACGCGTACTACGGTGGCGAGTACGCAGCCCGCGCTCAGTATACCGGCTACACCTCAATCAAGGCCACGGTATCCCCCGCTATCCCCGGATGCGGCGGCACCGGCGAGCCGGCTTGCGTTGGCGCACCTCCAGGAACGATCCAGTACGGTGTGCCTTCGCAAACGACCTTCGGCAATCCGTCGAGCGGTTTTGGCGGGTATGGGAATGCACTTTCTAACAACAGCGGCTGCTCGACCGAGAATCCCCCGGCGAACACTGGACCATCAGGCTCTGGCTTCCCGAACGGCGGCGGCACGTGCGCCGGCGATATCCGCTACATCGCGGAAGGAACCCTCGGCTTCTGGCACAAGGTTTACCAAGGCGAGAGGGGCCGTGTGCAATGGGGCTTGCAATATTCCTACCTGTACAAGGTGGGATGGTCTGGCGCGAGCAACAATGCACCGAAGGCAATCGACAACATGGTGTTCACGTCGTTCCGCTACTACCTGCCATAGCGAGCTAACCCCGCGCCCGTGTGAGCGCTGGCTGGGCCCCGGATTGCACGGCACTTCCTGCAATCCGGGGCTCAGCTATTTCGGGCTTCCGAAGCTTGTTCGTTGTCACGCGCAATCCGGGCAAATTGGTGGTCCTCAACTCCGACGACGGCAAAGTGGTTGCCGACCTGCCCGCGATCGGACTGGTGGACGCCGCCGCCTGTGACGCACAGCACAAGCGCGTCTATCTGGCGGGCGACGGCTTCCTGGACGTCTTTGAGCAGAAAGATGCTGACCACTACGCGCTGCTGGCCAGAATACCCGGCGCCTTCCGCGCGAAAACGGCAATTCTCGTGCCCGAGTGGAATCGGTACTATCTTGTCGTCCCTCATCATGAGGGCAAGGACGCCGAGGTGCGCGCCTGGGACATTCAGCCGTAGAATACTCTGACGGCGAAAGTGCGCGGGAGCGAGTAGTACCGCTGACTCGCCAGGGATGACTCGCGCCTCGCTGGCAGGAGCAATCAATTCAATGAATCGATGGCCGGCAAATCTTCCGTCTTTCAAATCGTATGCCTTCACGCGCAGGGAATTGTTGCGGTTGACCGGCCTGGGAATCACTGGCGCAGTACTGCCCGTTGACGCAAACGGCGCGGAAGTTCCGCCGCCCGTTGACCGCCTTGAAAAAATCGCGGGTCCCGTGACGGAGCAACTCAGCGGCTATATGAGCGAAGCATCCGCCCGGCCCCTGCCCCCCGATGTCGCCGAAAAATCCAAGCATCACATTCTCGATACCCTGGCCGCGATGATTTCCGGATCACGCTTGCTTCCGGGCCAGCGAGCGTTTCAGTTCGTGGGTACCTACCGGAGCGCCGGAGATTCTACGGTTGTGGCATCCAAAACCGTTTGCGGCCCCATCGAAGCGGCGCTGGCAAATGGCATCTTGTCGCACGCGGATGAGACCGACGACTCGCACTCTCCCTCGCAATCTCACCCAGGTTGCGCCGTGGTCTCCGCCGCGCTGGCCGCCGGCGAACAATTTCGCATCAGCGGCGATCATTTTCTGCGTTCGGTCGCGCTTGGGTACGACATTGGGCCCCGGGTCACCATGACCCTCGGTGGCCAGCAATTTGAAGCCGCCAGTCACTGGAGCACACACAGCATTTCCCCGCTATTTGGCGCCGCTGCCGCCGCGGGTTGTGCTGCCGGTTTGAATGCGCAACAAATGCGATGGATGCTCGGCTATACGGCGCAGCAATCCTCCGGCCTGGGAGCTTGGAACCGCGATACGGAGCACGTGCAAAAGGCGTTTCTTTTCGGCGGCATGACCGCGCGCAATGGGGTTACCTCGGCCTTGCTCGTGCATTCCGGCTGGACCGGCGTGGACGACATTTTCTCCGGCAAGGACAATTTCTTTGCGGCCTACAATCCCAAGGCCGATCCCTCGGGACTTATTGAGAAATTGGGCGAACGATTCGAGGTTACCCGCACCAATATCAAAAAATGGCCAGTCGGTTCTCCTATTCAGGCGGCCCTGGATGCCCTGGAGCTCCTGCGCCAGCAGCATCCATTCACCGCCGGGCAGGTGAGGAGCGTAAGTGTCCGAGTGGCCACAGCCGAAGCGGCCATTGTCAACAATCGGGAAATTCCGGATATTTGCCTCCAGCATATCCTCGCCGTGGCTCTGCTCGACAACACCGTCACCTTTGCTTCCGCTCACGACACCGCGCGCATGAAGGACCCGGCCGTGCTCCGCGAGCGCGCTAAAATTCAGCTTATTCCTGATGAAGGTCTGGAAAAGCTGATGCCCCTCCGCGTGGCCATTCTGGAGCTGATCCTTGCGGATGGCTCAAAGCTTTCCCGCCGCGTGGATAACGTTCGCGGCACTCCCGAAAATCCCATGACGCGCGAAGAGGTCGTCGCCAAAGCGCGCGATCTGATCACGCCCGTGCTTGGAGCAGCGAAGTGCGCCGGGCTCCTGGATAAGCTTTTCAGCCTCGAAAACCTTTCCGATATCCGTGACCTTCGGCCACTCCTGCAACCCTGAGGAGCTTCCCCACGCTCCAGACAACGGTGATTTCTTGAGAATTGTGGACATCCGCGAAACCGTGGTCCGATCAAATCGGCGATTCGCAACGCATTCATTGATTTCAGCCAGATGACGGTAAGCGTCGTCGCCCTGATTACCGACGTTGTGTGCGAAGGCCGGTCTGTCGTCGGTTTCGGCTTTAGTTCCAATGGCCGCTACGCCCCTGCCGGATTCTTGCGCGACGCTTCATTCCCCGCCTGATGGCGGCCGAGCCGCTGGCGCTGTTGGATGCCGCTGGCGAAATCTCGATCCACACCGGGCTTGGAAAGTGATGATCCGCAACGAAAAGCCCGGCGGCCACGGTGAGCGCTCCCTCGCGGTCGGCGTACTGGATACGGCCCTGTGGGACGCGACGGCGAAGATTGCGGGTGTTCCGCTCCATCGACTCCTTGCCGCCCGACATCGGGGTGGCGCCGTGGACGCCAAGGTCTTTGTCTATGCGGCTCCCCACAAACTTAGCCCGGAGCAGATACACGGCAAGAATTCGAGGGTTGCCCTCTTACTTCTCAGCCGGCCGTTCCATTCGCGGAACTCCCTCACCGTGATCTGGGCGGGTCCGGCCGTGGGCTGGGCGTACCTGGTGTGCGTGATCGACTGCCGCACACGGTAGATCGTGAGCTGGAATCTCTCGCATCGCTGCCGAACCGAGGAAGCGCTCGATGCGGTCGAGCAAGCGGTGCTGGCACGACTTCCCGCCGGCGGCCGGCAGGCGAGCGTGACGCTGACTACCGGTAATGGCACACAGTTCACTTCTTCCCGGTTCATCGAAACGCTGAACCGGCTGGGCATCACCCATCTCCGCACGGCGTATCACCACCCCGAAGGCAACAGCTACATCGAACGGTTCCACCGAAGTTTGAAGGAAGAGGAAGTCTGGACGGCGGAGTATCGCAGCTTGGAAGAAGCACGAACCTCGATCGCGCGCTGGATCGAGGAGTACAATCACGACCGGCCTCACCGCGGAGTCGGAAATCGCACTCCGCGCGAAGCCTTCTTGGGCTTTGCAGTTGACCTAAACTCAGAGCCCCTGAACGTCTAAATTAGCGGGGAGCCTTACACCTCAATAAGTCCCGGCCTTATCGATGTTGGTCTGCATTTCCGAGCCGATCCGCTTGGTGTCGGACAGATACAGCTCGGTGGTTTCCAAGCTCTTGTGGCCAAGCCAAGTCTTGATGTCCATCAGGTTCACACCGTTCCGCAGCCAGCGGGTCGCGCAGGTCTTTCGCAAACGGTGGAGATGGTGTTTCTCGCAGACCGGGCTTGTGGCACAGGTAACCTCCACGGCCTTCCGCAGATGATATTTTCCCCGCTGGATCGTAGCCTTGCAGTTGCCGCAGTTCAGCCCGGCACGCTTGGCGATGGCCTTGAACTTGCGAAGGAAGTGGCCCTCCGGGTCCCCCTCCTGATTCACAAAAATCCACCGGCGATGGGGAGGATTCTTTTTCCGCTCCTTGAGCAATTCCACCAGTTCGGTGGTCAGCGGAATCCAGCGCTCCTCGTGATGCTTCGGGACAAAGTTGACATCTTCTTTGCCGTCACCTGTCACATGGTATTTGCGATGTTTCCAGTCAATGTCGTCCCACGTGGCGTACTGCACTTCTTGTTCGCGGCAGGCGGTGTGCAAAAAGAATAGGTAACGCACGCGTTCCTCGGCGGTCATGACGCCAAACAGTTTCGGAATCTCGTCGTCGGCGTAGGCTTTGGGCCGCGTGTGCAACGGCTCCGGCAGGCTGACGAGTTGCGCCGCATACTCAACACCAGTTTCCTTCCTGTTGTCCTTCAGCATCGAGAAGATGACGCCCATCCGGGTCTCGATGGTTTTGGCGGCGTACTCTTCGGTCTGTAGCGTTTGCACGTAGGTGTCGAGTGCATGGGAGGTCGCCAGGTCCTTGATGAAGCGCACGCCACGCGGAAGATTGGCAAGTAGGTGCGTTAGCGCGAGATTGTATTGCTTAACCGTCTTTGGCCGATCATTGCGGTGGAGCTTGAGGAATCTTTCTACCGCGACTTTGATCGGTGTGCGGCCTGCGTTCGTCTGATCCTGGTATTCAGCGACGGTGAGTCCTTGGGCAGCGGCTTGGGTAGCCAGGGCCACGCCATCAGCGTTTTCCTGCGCTTGCTGCGGAGTATCGAAGGGTTGACTCCAACACCGCTTGCCTTGTGCGTCCGTGAAGCGAATATGGAACTTCGCGCCCTTCGGCGGGCGGCCTTTTCCAACCCTTTGATACTCCCATCCCTGGGGGCCTTTGAACCTTGCGTAGACGCTGGCCATGCTGGACACCATTCCAAACAAATGATGAAAAACGGTAGCACGGAGGTAGCAAGGAGTGAAAAATGCAGTAATATGCAGGGAAGAATAGGTATGGCGGAGAGGGTGGGATTCGAACCCACGGTACGGTTTCCCGTACGCTCGCTTTCGAGGCGAGTACTTTCAACCGCTCAGTCACCTCTCCGCGGTCACTTTTCGTATTCTACCAAATCCTCCGCTGCCCGAGCTATGTCTGTCTGCGCTCAATTGGCAAACTTAGCCAACACTTAGCGCCGCGCCGCAAAGAACTTCTGCAGCAGCGCAGCAGCTTCCTCTGCCAGCACTCCGGGTGTTACGTCCGCTTGATGATTCAGTTTCGGGCTCGTCAGCAGTTCAAAACAGGTTCGATACGCACCGCCCTTCGGATCATCTGCGCCGTAAACCACCCTCGGCACCCGCGCCTGCACAATCGCCCCCGCGCACATCGCGCAAGGCTCCAGCGTCACATACAGAGTCGTCTCCGGCAGCCGGTAGTTCCCGATTTTTCGCGCCGCCTCGCGCAGCGCCACAATTTCCGCGTGCGCCGTCGGATCGCCATCGCGCATTGTGCGATTTCCGCCGCGCGCCAGCACTTCTTCGCCGCGCACCACCACCGCGCCAACTGGCACTTCGCCCGCCTCGGCGCACGCCCGCGCTTCCTCCAGCGCCATCTTCATGCATTCCGCGTCATTCATAGGAACCTGGCAGAGGATATCATGCCCCCGGTTCAAGCTTTCCTCTCGCCGCCTTCGATCGCGCCGTCTCGCACCCTCCAAGAATCCTTGACATCCGGCCACCGGCCAAAGAGACTGTCTTCATGAAGGAACTCGTCGAGAGGATTTTCCAGCTGGACGTCCTCAGGGGCATGGGGGTCACCTTCCGCACCCAGAATCCTAAAAACATCTACACCGAACAATATCCCCTCGAACGCCCCATGATCGCGGAGCGTTATCGCGGCGCGCCACGCCTCAACAACCATCCCGAAACCGGCGAAACACTCTGTATCGGCTGCAATCTCTGCGCTCTCGCCTGCCCGGAAAATCTGATCGTCGTTGGCTGGGAACGTGACGACGCCACGCGCCGCAAGGTCCTCACCACTTTCACCTACGACACTTCGCGCTGCATGTTCTGCGGCCTCTGCGAAGATGCCTGCCCAACCGACGCGCTCGAACTCACCCAGGATTTTGAAATGGCCTATTACACGCGCGAAGGTGCCATCTGGGATCGCCACCGCCTCGAAGAGGGTCCGACTCCCACGCGCTACACGCGGTAGAAGACGCCATGGAAATCCGCCGCGATCCTGTCACGCAAAGTTGGGTTGTATCCGGCCAGCGCGAACGCACCGACGAGGGCGACGCACCTTGTCCCTTTGATCCCCCCGCGATCGACAATCTGAAAACTATCTATTCCTCTCCGCCGGAAGGTCCCTGGCGTGTTCGCGTGGTTCCTCATCCCGATCCGCTTTATCGTGTCGAGATCGATCCAGGCCGTGCCGCCGAGGGCATCTACGATAAAATGGGTCCGCTCGGTGCCCACGAGATCATCGTCGAAACACCGCAGCACGATAAACGCCTTTCCCAGCTTGCCGACGAAGAAATCGACAACGTCCTCTCCGTTTGGTGCGCGCGCGCCGCCGACCTGAAAAAAGACGCCCGCTTCAAGTACGTCACGGTTTTCAAGAATCAGGGAGCGCAAGCCGGCCAGGAATGGTCGCACGCGCATTCCCAAGTCACTGCCACCATCTTTGTTCCGCGCCGCATCAAGTACGAACTCGCTTCCGCTCATGACTGGTACAAGCTCAAGGAGCGCTGCGTCTTCTGCGATATCGTTCGTCAGGAAGAAAAACTTGGCAAACGCATTGTCGACGTGCAGGGCGACTACTACGCTCTCTGCCCCTACGCCTCGCGCGTCCCGTTTGAAATCTGGGTGCTCCACCGCCGTCATAATCATCTCTTTGAACAGCCCCGCCCCGGATCCAATCGCCGCCAACTCGCCGCCCTGCTCGGCCGCGTGCTGCGGCGTCTTGAAAAAATCGCTCCCTCGTTCCACCTCGTTGTCCACACCGCGCCCAACACTCGCAACAAAAAAGGCGAGCTCTCCGGCTATTGGAAGACGCTCTCCGAGGACTATCACTGGCACATTGAAATCTTGCCTATCCTCGAAAAGCGCAGTAAGTCCTATAGCATCAAGGAAGTCTATTTCAACGCAATGCTTCCGGAGCTGGCCGCCGAGCAATTGCGCGCCGTCGATCCGAATTCATGAGCATTTCCCGTCGCCGCAATTCGCAACGTGGTGGCATCGTAGGCGCCCTTGTCGCTCTCCTCTTTCTTGCCGCGCTATGCCTGCTGATCTTTTGGGCGCGCCACCCCATCCTGCGCTATGCAGCCGATTCCTGGATCATCGACGCTCCCGCCGCCCATGCCGACGCGATTCTTCTCCTTGGCGACGACAATTTCTACGCCGATCGCGCTACCCGCGCCGCTGAACTCATCCGCCAGGGAGTTGCGCCGCTCGTCGTCGCCAGCGGCCGCCGCCTCCGCCCCAGCGCCGGCATCGCCGAACTCGAACAGCACGATCTCATCGAACGCGGCGTCCCCAAAGATAAAATCTTTCCGCTTGCGCATGACGCGGATAGCACCGAAGAAGAAGCTGTGGCTCTCGCCCGCTTTTCCGCCGACCATCACTTCCGTAGCGTCATCATTGTCACTTCCAACTATCACACTCGCCGCGCCCGCTATATCTTCCAGAAGACGTTTCCTTCTTCCATTTCCATCTCCGTCGCCGGCGCCCGCGACGGAGATTTCGATCCTGACCACTGGTGGGAAAAACGCAAATCCGAAAAGCTTTTCGCGCATGAGTTCGTCGGCATGCTCGTCACGCTGTGGGATTTCCACTCCTCTCCGTCCGGCTCTCCTCCAGGCGAACAATAAGGGAAGATAATCGTGCCAAATTCAGCTCCGAGCCTTGGTAATCTTGTAAACCTTCAGGTCACATTCTTTCCCCAATTTTCCGGGCTTGCTCTTTACATCCGGTAAGTGCTGTAATATCTTTCTCTTTCTGAGTCGCAGTAAGCCTCCAGCCCTCGATTCGCGACTTTAGGAGAATCTTTCCTGCGTTGAGGTGTCCTTATGTGGCGTAAAGAGGATGGGCGGCAGCCTAACCCAAATGAAATTTCCACAGGTCCTGTGACTCCTGCTACTTCTTCGGCTCCGGCTGCTCCGGGCCCGAAGCCCATCTCTCCTTCCGCTCCTGTTTCCCCCAACGCCGTTGCCTGCCTCAGCCAAGGCATCCGCATCAAGGGCGAAATTACAGGTGGCGAAGATCTCTTCATCGATGGCACCGTCGAAGGCAAAGTCAATTTTCAAAATTCGGTTCTCACCATCGGCCCCAACGCCACCGTCAAAGCCGACATCATCGCCCGCGAAATCGTTGTCCGCGGCCGTGTCCAGGGCAAGCTCGATGGCTCTGATCGCGTGCAGATTTGGGGCTCCGCCCGCGTTCACGGCGACATCCACGCTGACCGCGTTTCGATCGAGGAAGGCGCCGAAATCCACGGCAAGATGGAAGCGGGCAAGGCTCCCGCGCGCATCGCGGAAATGCCGGCTTCCAAAAAGACCGATAACTCAAAATCGAAATTAGCCGAACCCGAGGCGGGCCAGTCCACCCCGGGCGCGGCAGTGGCAGGAGCGGACTGAGAATATGGGATTCCTAAACAAGTTGGGCATTGCCATTGGTGCACAAAATGATCGGGCTTCCTCTGCAGCTCTGCCCGGTGAACAGAACGTTCACAAGCAGAATGGCGCTTCGCTGGCCGTGGGCGCCAATCGCCCGCCGGAACTCGAGCAAACCTCTCGCATTTCCAACGGTTTGAAAGAATTTTTGTGGAATCTCGATGGCCTCGGCCGCGGCACTCTGCTCGATCTTGGCCCAGCATGGCAGACCACGCTCACCTTCTTCATCGAGCGCGGATTCCGCGTCACCTCCGACGACATTCTTCGCGACTGGTCTCAATTCCTCAAGGAAGAAGATGTCAAAGCCAAGGAAAATCCTACGCCAGAGTCCTATGCCGGCCACACTCCCGAAGCCCGCGCCAAACGCTTCCTTTTGGAAAATCTGCAATATCCCGCCTCTTCCTTCGATGCTCTGCTCCTCTGGGATACTCTCGACTATCTCGAACCCACGCTCGCCAAGCTGATGATTGCCCAAATCACCGATTTTCTGCGCCCGGGTGCCGTTGTTTTCGCCATGTTCCATAGCAAGAAGCCCTCAGGTTTCCAGCGCTATCGCGTGGCGGACACCAACACGCTCCAGGTTCTCTCTGCGAAGCCCATCTTCCCCGCGCAAAAGGTCTATCAGAACCGCGAAATTCAGGAACTCTTCGGCCGTTTTCGCAGCATGAAGTCTTTCATCAGCCGCGATCAACTCCGCGAAACCCTTTTCATCAAGTGAATTAGAAATCTCACAGCCCAATTGCCTCGTATTGCCCGGGCTGGCCCCTATAAACTTTTTCTTCTTTCCTCTTGCATCCGCTATCCCCCGGGCGTATACCGGAGTCGTGAGCTAGCAAAGCTCCGGAGGAATGGATGACTCCACCGGGCTTAAAAGCGCAACACTGCTGAACACACCGCTCTCGCGGTGCGTGTCGCGCACGAACCGATCGCACGCTGATCAGCTCGTCAAGCGACGCAGCAAAAGAAAAAGAGGGCCCTCATGGAGGGCCCTCTTTTATTTTCGGGATCACTATTAAACTGCGGTCGGCCGCCGTATCCCGTCCTCATTGCCCTTTCAACAAAATAGCTTCCTCAGGAATCAGTTAGGATTTGTGGCTATGCGCCGCGTTATGGTGTTTTCCGTGGTTGCTACGGTGATGGTGGTGATGATGCCGAGAAGCATGCCGCGTGCTGGCATTTCCCGATGGTTCCGCCGCCGTGGTGGTTTGCTGTCCCATGGAAACCACCGCCAAGGTCAGTGCTGCTGCAACGACAAGTAAAATGCGTTTCACTGGAATCTCCCTTGCCAATTCCCCTGCAAGATCGATTCAAGCACACCGCAATTATGCTGTCAGGAGAAACTAAAAAGAAACCGCCAACGTGGTTTCGAAAAAGGAAACTCCGCCGCTCAGCCGCCGATTCGTCCCTGCATCATATGAATCACGGCGTTCTGCTTCGCGATCACCTGCGCCTGCCAGACCAACGCGAGGGACATCAGGCTCATCGTGAAAATGCACAGGGCCAGCACCAACCCCATCTGCGTCTCCGACGCGGGCATTACAATGAAACGGCGCATCCAATCCATGGCGGCTCCCTGAAAGAAAGTGGTGAATTTGACACAGAGTAAAGGAGCAATCCATCTGCCAATTTCACAGCCAAGTCCCGGTACCATCATTACCACTCGGTTTATGCGGCTTTTTCATGCTTTCTTGATGCAAACCGCCTCCCTCTTCCACTGAGTGTGCAAAACTTCGCACACTTTGGCCCTCTCCTTTCCCCACGCTGCAGGCGCTCCCGCCTTTCCTCGCACCCCTCTAGAGTTGTCGCTTTTCAATCGCTTCCAGTGCCACCTTCCACGTCTCCGCCGCAAACAGTGGCAGGCTCTGGTGCCTCGTTGCGGTCGGCCTGGCCGGCTCATCCCGCGTCGCCAGCAATAAGCACCTGTCGCAGGCAGGGAACAATTCACCCGCTTCATCCGAAGTCGCAATACCCACCCGCAGCGGATTCGTCCGCAGCGAGCGCTCGTATAGCTGCGACAAATCTTTCACGCAACCGCGCAAGCTCGCTCCCACAGCCAACGACCACAGCGCTCCCCTTGGCCGCACTTCCGCTTTTTTCTGCGTTGCCGTATCGCGAAAGCGCTTCACATGCGCTTCCGAGGCTCCTGCGAAAAAGAACAGTTCGTCGAAGTCCCTTTGCCGCACCAGTTCCGCCTCCCGCTGTTGCAAGCCTGCATTCTGCGCCAGTTCTCTCGGCGAAAGTCCTCGCAATGCCACCACTTCGATCCCCGTTTCTTCCGCCAGGGAATGCAGCATCTCTCCCGCGGCTGGTTGCGGTGCCGCTTGCGGAACGCACGTGAATCTTCCCAGCCGCACGCTCCGTGGAGCCTTCAGGTGAAAATAGTCCTCCGGCAGATAGACTCCGCAGCCCCCCTCTGCAATGAACGGGTGCGCAAGCCCGAATTTTCGGAGCGTCGTATCCAACTCCAGGCGGCCCCGCGTTGTTACCGGCACCAGCGGGATCCCCGCGTCTCCCAAGCCTTCCAGAAATTCTGGAAAGCCACTCAGCGACTTATGTGTTGCCCCAATTAAATTGTCAATCGCGCAAAAGACCACCGTCGTCGATCGCAATTTCCCGCTCCCTGTAGCGCAGGCTTCAGGTGGTTCAGCCGAGCCACCAACAACAAACCTGGGTGCCACTAGACCTAAGCGGCCTCCGCCATGGTCCCGAATACAGTCTATCCGTCTTGCCCCTGCCCACAAACATCGCACCCAAAAACAAAAAGGGCGGGAAGCCTGTGCTTCCCGCCCCGGGGCTGCACTCGTTCGTATTTGCTTAGTTTCCAGACTTCGCGTTCGAAGCGGCGGTCGACCCGGCCGAGCCGGCCTTTGGCACGCTGAGGTAGCCCGTGATCGTGTTCTTTCCGATCTTGTTGATCACCAGCTCTTCTGCTTGCCGCTGGTCGCTCGGATACAGAATGATCGGCGAATTGATGTTGCGGTTCTTTTCTTCAGTCTTCTTGTCTTCCAGAACCACCGTCAGGTTCGCGCGATTCTTCTTTTCGTTCACGCCCTTCAGCTCGACCGTCAGATTGCCCACCTTCTGCGGCTTGTTCTTCCCCGCGATGGTGAACTCGATATAGTCGCGCTCTCCCAGCCGGCGGAGGTAATCGATTTCATCGTGGTTCTTCGCAATCAGGTTTCCCAGCTCGCTGCGGGCCATGCTCAGGTCATTGTTCGTTTTGGCCAGGTTGTCGCTCACGGTGGTCACTTTGGTGTCCACGGTCTTCACGTCCTCCGTCGTCGCCTTGGTCGCCAGTTCGTTGTGTACGGAGGTGTCCAGCGCCGTCAGCTTCTGCGTAGTTTCCGTATTCGCTTGGGCCGCTTCCGTGCGCGCCTTCTTCAATTGGCCCTGCGTGATCTTCAACTTGTCGGTCACCACCTTTAGGTCACCCTGAAGATCACTGTTGGTCTTCTCCAGCGCCGCAAGCCGGTCCTTCACGGCAGTCACATCCTGCTGCTCCGCCTGCTGCGCCGCCTTCAATTGGTCGCTCACCGCCTGTTTCGCGGCATCTACCTTGGCCGAGTTGGACCAGCCATAAAACAAGCCGCCCAGCGCAACCAGAGCCAGAATGGCGATCGCCGGCAATTGCCACGACGCGCCGCCCTTGTTCTCAACATTCGTGTAGTTTTCGGGGATCTCAGACATATTCGCTTTCTTCTCCTCACCCATTCGGGTTTTCGATCTCGTCGCGGGATGGCAGTTCTACGCTGCTGCCTCAGCTATCTACGCAGGGGGGATGTGCAACCCAGAGACCGCAGCTGGTCAACCCGCTGTCGAAGGCTAAGTACTTGCCGAATGGCCAGTTATGCGCCCTGCCCATTCGGCCAGCGGGTACTAGTTCCTGAAATCTTTACGCGCTTGTGAATGCCAGCGGTGAATTCCTACGTAGTGCAGCCCGTTTCCACTTTTATGCCCGCTTGGCCCAATTCGCTGCGCAACTTCCCGGGGGTTTGCAAGTGAATCCCCCTGAATCCCAGCCGTCGGGCCGTCTCCACGTAGGCGGGTATGTCGTCGATGTACACCGCTTCTTCCGCCTTCACCTTGCAGGCTTTCAAAGCGTGCTGATAAATCAGCGGGTCCGGCTTGCTCGCCCCCACGCTGCACGAATATGTCCGCACTGCTTTCGGAAAATACTTGTAAAAGTCATACGTGGATTCCAGTCTCTCAACGTGAATCGGGTCCGTGTTCGATAGCAGCCCCAGCCGGTAATTCTTTGCCAGCTCCGCGAACAACGAAACCTCGTGAATCGGCTTCGGATCCAATGCCGAATTCCAGGCCGTGGTGAACTCTTCGTACCGCATCGTCAGGTTGAATCGCTTGCACAAGTGCAGGTGCCAATCCCGCGGCGACACGCGCCCTTCCTGCCAGTCCGGCCAGCGTGGGTCCTTTTCGATTGCCGACCACAACTCTTCCGGACTCAGCGGCAGCCCCTGCGCCAACGCCGCTTTTACGCGTTGAATATCCACGCAAACCAGCACTCGCCCGATATCGAAAATCACCGCTCGCAATTTGGCCATGAACTATTCTTCCTCGGAACTGATCGCCGCGGACGCGGAAGATTCGCTCGGCGCCCGCCTTGCTCGCAGCAGGCTGATGATCGCCGGCAGTAGTGACAATAGAATCACCACCACAATTACGTAGTGGATCCGCTCGCTGATGTTCGGAATTGTGCGGCCCAGGAAATAGCCGCCCAGAATCATTGTCCCCACCCAGAAAACGCCCCCAAAAATGTCATAGAGCAGATACCGCGGATAGGACATCTCCGCCGCTCCCGCCACCGGTGGACAAAACGTCCTGACAATCGGCACAAACCGGGCCAGGATCACCGCCCGGCCGCCGTACTTCTCATAAAAAGCATGCGCCCGCTTTAGGTGGCTGCGCCGGAAAAAAAGCGAATCTTCCTTGCGATAAAGCGCCGACCCCGCCGTCCGCCCGATCCAATACCCGATCTGATCGCCAGCAATCGCGCACAGCATCACCGGCGCCAGCAGCCATTTCAGCGGGATCACTTCACCGGCTGAAAGGATTCCCGCCGTCACCAGCAGGGAATCGCCGGGCAGAAAAAAGCCCACGAAAAATCCGGTCTCGATGAAAACAATGCCGCAAATCAGGGGCGGTCCGCCGGCCCGGATGAGTTCATTTAATCCCTCGGGGTTGAACAGTGCGTGAAAGAAGTGGAGGATGGCCTCAAGCACTCGAAACGATTCCTCGTCGTGGAAAAGTCCACTGGCTTTCTTGCGGGCATTTGCATCCGCGCGCGGGCCATCAGCCCGCAGCAAGCGCCCGAACCTATACGGTAGCAGAAAAGCGCGGGGTTCTGCCCGGTTTCCTCCCACTCGCACATCAGCGCAGCGCAAAAAGTCAGAAGCCACGCCCGGTATATCATTGCAAAGACTCCGCTAGCAGCAGTTCGCCCTGTTTCCCGAACGATGACCGCTCTTCTTTCTGCAGCTCCAGCAAACGCTTCACCCGCGGCACTGCCGCGCGTCCCACCGTCGCTCCCGCTTCGATCGCTTCGTCAATTCTCTCGAAATCGTCCCAGGCCAGCGCTTGCACCGAGGGCCGCAGCACCAGATCCGCGAATCGTTCCCACCCTTCCATCTGATGCTTTTGCGCGGCGCTCACCGCCCGGCTCACCACCTGGAAGATGTTCGTTGGGGCGCCGCGATGCCCGTCATGCAAACCCACGGAAACGCCCACCACCAGCTCTGCGCCCGTCTCTCGCGCCGCGCGCGTGGGCACCGGCGCCACCAGCCCGCCATCCGCCAGGCACCGCGTCCCGATTTGTATCGGTTCAAACAATCCTGGGAATGCGCAGCTCGCGCGGATTGCCTCGGCCAGATTCCCTTGCCGGAAGACCACTGGGTCCCCGCTACCCAAGTCCGTTGCCACCACCGCCAGCGGCAAGCGCAGATCCTCAAACTGTCGCGTTCCAAACGCCTTCTGCACCAGCGCGCCCAGTCGTTCGTTGCTCGCCAGTCCGAATCGCGACACGCGCCACTTTGCAAAGTCCCGGAAACGGATCTGCCGGCACTTCTCAATGATGCACGGCAACTCTGCTCCGCTCGCATACGCCGCGCCAATAATGCTACCGATGCTGCTCCCCGCTATCGATGTCACTGGGATGCCCATATCCTGAAACACTTGGAGCACTCCCAAATGGGCGTACCCGCGCGCGAACCCTCCGCCCAGGGCCAGGCTCACCCCTAGTCGCGGCATGGGCCGTGGCGCGACTAGAGTGGATGCATTGAAGCGCTTTTTCACGAGCCATAGAATATCCACTGCCCCTGGTCACAGCGATGGGCGAACCGTCCCGAATTTGCAGTACCAAAGTACCTTCCAAAATCAGGAGAATAAACGATTTCCGCCCCCCGGCAGTACTTTGATACTACTCGACTGCCCTCCCTGTACCATTGCTGCACACTCCCGAAAACCCGATTCTGTCCCTGCACAAAGCGTCAAATCTTTCGTGGAGAGGCACCCATGGATGCGGGGTACAACGCATGGCTCGGCCATGCAGTGGTTCTTCAGGTCGCGCTGGGGGATATCAAGGTTCCACTGCGGGGAAAGCTGCTCAAGGAAGGCGGAGAAACCATCCGCATGCGTATCGGCGAAGGTTGGGACGTGGACATTTATAAGACCATGATCGTCGCCGTAGAAGAAGACGGCATGGCTTTATCTCGGGCATGAGGGGAGAACACGAAATGGATAATCACATACCAAAGTACGTGACCCAGTCTCGCGCAGCATACCTTCTGGGCCTTTCCGTCTCGGAGATCAGCCGCATTTCCCGCGAATCGGGGATCGGCCATCTGGAACGCGCCGGCCAGGAAGAAGAGCGCTTTTTTACTTATGAAGAATTGCAGCAGATCTGCGTTCTCGCCACGCAGGAGCCCGCGGTCACGCACTAAATCAAGTTTCCTCAGGCCCCCCTCAGGAAGTACCCCCACCCCCGGCTCGTCACCCCCACGAGCCGGGGTTCTTTTTTCCGCGAACTTGTTGGGCTCTCGCCAGCGGGCGCGGCACGCCGCCTCCGTTAGCGCCGGGCTTCCAGCAGGCAAACACTTTTCCTTTCCATCCACGCAGCCAAGCTGGCCGCCCTACCCATGTTGCCATTCTCCTTCATTGAATCCTTTCATAAACCCTTTGACACCGGCCTTCTTCGCGGCCAAACTAGGCGGCGTTCCTTCAAATAGGAGATCCTCTTCCTCTTGCGACGCGCGACACTCGTCTTGTTTTCTGTCTGCTTGCTGGCCACCTTCGCGATGCGGCACACTCATGCGGATGCCGATCTCTACGACATCGTCATCTCCGGTGGCCGCGTCATGGATCCCGAATCCGGCCGCGACGCCGTCCGCAACGTTGGCATCCGCGACGGCAAAATCGCCGTCATCTCCGAAGCCCCTCTCCAAGGCAAGCGAACCATCGACGCTCACGGCCTCGTCGTCGCCCCAGGCTTCATCGACCTCCACGAACATGGTCAGGAGCCGCGCAATTACGAATTCCAGGCTCACGACGGCGTCACCACTTCGCTCGAACTCGAAGTTGGCACCAATGACGTCGACGATTGGTATGCCAAACGTGAAGGTCACGCCCTCATCAACTACGGCGTCAGCATTGGCCACATCCCCGTGCGCATGGCCGTCATGCACGATCCCGGTGTGTTTCTCCCCCTCGGCGATGCGGCTCACCGCGAAGCCACTCCCGCCGAACTCCAGCAGATTGACGCCTCCATCAACCGCGGTCTTCAGCGCGGCGCGCTCGCCGTCGGCATGGGCGTGAACTACACCGCTGCCGCAACTCACGCCGAAATCGTCGACGTCTTCAAAGTTGCCGCTGCGCACGGCGCTTCCGTCCACGTCCATCTCCGCTACAACGGCCTCCTCGAGCCCACCACCGGCCTCGCTGCCCTTCAGGAAGTCATCGCCGACGCGGTTGCCACCGGCGCGCCGCTTCACGTTGTCCACATCACCAGCATGGGTGGCCGTGAAACTCCTCGCCTCCTCGAAATGGTGCACGGCACGCAAAAGCGCGGCCTCGATATCACCACCGAAGCCTATCCGTACATCGCCGGCAGCACCGACATCAGTTCCGCCATCTTCGACGCTGGCTGGCAGGAGCGCATGGGCATTACTTACCACGATCTGCAATGGGCCAAGACTGGCGAACGCCTTACCGCTGAAACCTTCGAGAAATATCGCAAGGAAGGCGGAATGGTCATCCTCTTCTCCATTCCTGAATCCGCCGTTCGTACCGCCCTCGCCGATCCCATCGTTATGGTCGCCAGCGATGGCGTGCCCATCACCGGACCCAAGGTCCATCCCCGCGGCCAGGCCACCTATTGCCGCGTCCTCGGTCATTACGTTCGCGAAGAAAAAGTTCTCGGCCTCATGCTCGCGCTCCGCAAAATGTCCCTGATGCCCGCGCAGCGCCTGGAAAAGCGCGCGCCCGCGTTCGCCAATAAAGGGCGCATCAAAATCGGCGCCGACGCCGACCTCACCGTCTTCGATCCCAACACCGTCATCGATAAGGCCACCTTCGAGGAGCCGCTGCAATTCTCCGCCGGAATCTCCGATGTCCTCGTCAACGGCGTCCCCGTCATCCTGGAAGGCAAAACCGTTGAAGGCGTTTTTCCCGGACGCGCCCAGCGCGCTCCGATCTCCCAATAGGCGGGTCAGTGTTGCTGCTTATTTTCGTTCAAAGGACGGCCTCTCCTTGTCGCTGACCGCACTCGATTGGGCCGCCATCGCTGCCTATCTTCTGATCACGCTCATCCTCGGCCTCTATTTCCGCCGCAAATCCGGCCAAAGCACCGCCGATTATTTCGTCTCCGGCCGCGAAGTCAGTTGGTGGCTCGCCGGCACCTCCATGGTCGCCACCACGTTCGCCGCCGACACGCCGCTCGCCGTGAGCGGCCTCGTCTACACCCAAGGCGTCGCGGGGAACTGGCTCTGGTGGAGCTTTCTTCCCTCCGGCATGATGACCGTGTTCCTCTTCAGCCGCCTCTGGCGCCGCTCCGGCCTCATCACCGACGTGCAATTCGCCGAGCTTCGCTATCACGGCAAGCCTGCTGCCTTCCTTCGTGGTTTTCGCGCCGTCTATCTCGGCCTGTTGATGAACTGCCTCATCCTCGGCTGGGTCACCAAGGCGATGGTCAATATCATCAGCACTTCGCTGGGCATTAGCGACGCCAAAGCCCTCGCCATCTGCGTGTTTTTCCTCATGCCCTTCACCGGCATCTACGTCTCGCTCGGCGGCCTTTGGGGAGTGCTCTGGACCGACCTCTTCCAGTTCATCCTCAAAATGGCCATCGTCATCGCCGTCGCCTGGTACGGCGTTCGCGCCGTCGGCGGAATGCCGCAGCTCCTCGCGCAACTTGCCGCCAAACGCGCGCAAGTTGGCCCGCACGCCAGCGACATCACGGGTCTCCTACCGGATTTTTCCCGCGGCTTTACCGGCGAAGCGCTTTGGACGCTTCCCGTCATCACCTTCGTCGTGCATCTCGCCGTGCAGTGGTGGGCCTTCTGGTATCCCGGCGCGGAGCCGGGCGGCGGCGGCTACGTCGCGCAGCGCATCTTCAGCGCCCGCGACGAACGCCACGGTTTGTTCTCCGTCCTCTGGTTCAACCTCGCCCATTATGCGCTGCGACCCTGGCCGTGGATTCTCACTGCGCTGGTGGCGGTGGTCCTCTATCCAAATCTGGCGCAGCCCGAACGCGGCTACATGCTCGTTGCCACCCGGCACACGCCCCACGCTCTGCTTGGCATTCTTCTCGCCGGCTTTATGGCGGCTTTCATGTCCACCGTGGCCACGCAACTCAACTGGGGCAGCTCTTATCTCGTTGAGGATTTCTATCGCCGCTTCGTGAAAAAAGATGCCGCCGAATCGCATTACGTCAACGCCTCGCGCCTCTCCACGATTTTTCTCGTCGTCGCCGCCGCGTGGGTCTCCATGCAGCTGCAATCCGTCAGCGAAGGCTGGAAAATCGTTCTGGAGCTCGGGGCCGGCACCGGGGGCGTCTATCTGCTCCGCTGGTATTGGTGGCGGGTCAATGCCTGGAGCGAAATCTCCGCCATGGCGGCCGCGCTCGTCACCACGCTGGCGTTGCACAGCCACGCGCTTTGGCAATCGCTGATCGGTCGCTCTGCGCCATTCACCGGCTCGGATCCCGTCGTTTTTGCCAAGACTACGCTGTGCACCACCGGAGTCACGACGGTCGTCTGGATCGGGGTCACGCTGCTCACTCCGCCCGAGCCTTCGCGGACGCTTGTGGACTTCTATCGCCGTGTCCGCCCCGCTGAGCGCGGCTGGCGTCCCATCGCCGCGCTCAGCGGCCTCGCGGAATCCACGCGGGATCTCGGGACAAATCTTCTCAGTTGGCTCGCGGGCTGCGTGTTCGTTTACACCGCGCTTTTCGGCATCGGCCAACTCTGCTTCGGCCGCATGGCTTCCGCTCTACTGCTTGGCTTGGTCTGTGCTGCGAGCGGCGCTGTCCTCTACCGCCTCATGCCCAATTCGGCCCCTCCGGGAACTTCGCTCTCCTGACCGGCCCGCGTGCGGTATGGGCCGAGCAGATTGGGAGTCCTCGGGAAGGCCCCCCTCCCCCCCCACCCCCCTCGCGTAAGTAGTGCAATTGTTGGAGTTAGCTTGCGGGCTGGCAAGTGTGGGAAGTGCAGGACTTAGCGAAAGAACTGTGCATGTGTTGGCAGGGCAAGACTTAGCGCAGGGAAAGGAAAGCCGCAGGGGTGGCGCAGGATGGAGTAGGGCAGCTTCCCGCGCGAACATGATCCATTATCTCATAAGTTATCTAGTAAGTCAATAATAATGTGCGGACGCAGGGAAGTTTCGCGAGATCGGTTGGTGCGAAGCGGGAAAAAGGGAAGCGGAGGAGCAGCGCGTTCGAAACACGGCTGGAGTCCGTGTTCCACCGATCGGGCGGATTCAGCCGGCGCGGTGTGATGCGTGCCGCGTTGCGCGCTTTTGATCGTGACCGGGCTTGCGGCAGGCGCTCCAGTAGCGCAAGCTTCAGCCTGTGCCGCTCCCTTCGCCTTCCCCTCGCGCCTTCCGATGCGGCAGCGGTGGCTTGTGGCCCGGCGCACGGCGAAGCTCGCGCCGCCTTTTTCGTGCGGTAGATGGCTCCGCTCTCGTATGCTACAATTTTCCAGTTGGCTCCTTGCCATCCGCGCGCCCTTAGCTCAGCTGGATAGAGCGTCTGGCTACGAACCAGAAGGTCGGGAGTTCGAATCTCTCAGGGCGCGCCATTTTTTTGGTTCCACTTCCGTGAGCGATACGTGAGGCGCATTTTGTTCTGACGAGGTGGTGTGTAGCATTGTGGCCTGCTGGTGGGGAGGCAGGCCCGATGACGCAGCAAGAACGAAGCAGAAAAGCGCGCCAGAAGTGGCGAGGGCTGATTTCCGAGCAAGCCCGCAGCGGGCAGGGTGTGGCGGCGTTTTGGGCGGGTGGCCCGGGATCGGGAGTGGTTGACATAACGGTCGGGGAGAGGATAACACTGCGGCACGTCTCGAGGGAGTAGCGAGAGACGGAGGGTGCCCCGGGTTCCGGTTTCTGGGACCTGGGTCTTGGGGTTGATTTTTCTTTCTTCCCGGGGCGTCTAGTTGTCCGGAGTCTCCTCATGCCTGCCGGCTTGAAACGTGTTTTTGGCCTTGGTGATCTGCACTTCCTCACGTTCAGTTGCTACCGGCGATTGCCGCTGCTGAAGAGCGCCCGGGCGCGGGACATCTTCGTGCGAGAACTCGCC
>Ga0209062_1000683_pt1 | contig 87716 bp, 78 predicted proteins | sample Coa_R2_2_FD_187158 | JGI IMG/M metagenome (GOLD analysis project Ga0209062, IMG submission 187158) | Surface soil microbial communities from Centralia Pennsylvania, which are recovering from an underground coalmine fire - Coalmine... | ecosystem: Environmental > Terrestrial > Soil > Unclassified... | reverse complement strand
CCACCACTGCCACATCGTGAACATCGGGGGGAACATCTACCGCATGCGTCAGCACGCCGAGCTCTCGACGGCGCTCCGCCGCGCCGGTGATCCCCGGACCGCCCCGCCACCCCGCACCCGCCGCACTACCGCGGCCCTGGAGGCCACGACGCGCTGACGGGCTCGTCCCGTCACCCGAGTGTGCAATCTCGGCCGGTGAAAACGTGCACTTACAACCGGTGTTGACAATAGGCTCACCTCGTGCGACGAGCGCCGTTGGCCGATCAGGGGCGTGTCTTCGATTTGGAGAGAACTCTCGCCATGTGGATACGACATCCGGCCGTCGAGCGCCGCTGGAGCGCTACCGCCCGCGCAGTTCCCCCCCGGGTATCGACCATAAGTACCCGACGACGCGGCGAGCTGTGACGTAGGCGCTCGCATGGATCTCCGGTCGGCGCCGCTGCACAAAGTGTCACCGCCTGCGCCGTGGGAATCACCATACATGGTGTTCGATGCGCTCCGGTCGCGCCCGATGTCACGCTCGGGCCGTTCAGTCGATACTTGGACATCGAACAGACCACATGCCCTGATCGATGTCTCTTCTCACCTCGACTCTCATTTCCGCATCCCGCGTTGACGATCGCTACGCCGATGTCATGGCTCGTCACTTGGGGCCCGCCGTCGTCCACGCGCTCGGCGATCCCAATGTCACCGAGATCTATCGAAATCCTCAGGACGGCTATCTGCGCTGTGACACTCGCTCGGGCGGCCGAGTCTGCGTGGACGCGGTGTTGGACGCCGACCGATGCGAGAAGTGTCTCAACGCGGTCGCGGCGAGCCAAAAGGTAACCCTCGGGATTGATATTGCACGGATCCAAGCGGAACTCCCTGAGCGACTCTTTGGCGGGAGCCGCCTCCAAGGGTTTGTCCCGCCCGCGTCCGCCGGGCCTGCGTTCAACATTCGGAAGCGCGCGCTCGTGATCCATACGCTCGACGCTTACGTCGAGGCGCGGGTGATGACGGCGGACGGGCGGACCGTGCTCGCGCAGGCTGTGGATGCCCACTGGCATATCCTGATTGCGGGCGGGACCAACACGGGCACGACCACGCTCGCGAGTGCCGTACTCCGCGAGATCACGGATCGGTGCCCGGCCGAGCGGATCGTGGTTCTCGAGGCGTAAGCGGTGACTGAAACGCCAGGGCCGCCGAGCAGAATGAACAGGGGATCGGGTGCCGTGGGGAGTCCAGTCGCGATCAGTCGCACCACCTTGAGACGCAACTGTCGTCCGTTCGGCGCAGCCCGGTTTTTCTGGCACTGGCAGCGCACCGCACTGAATCCGACCGTCGACAGCTGGGACGTGACAGGGCTTGAGGACGAGCGATTGCACCAGAGCGACGACGCGAGCTATCGAGAGCATCCGAGCACTATGCTTTGGGCGACATGTGTCAGTCTTGTATGGTCACTTCTCCTTGTACGCGCAAATGTCGCGGACGATACAGCATTGCCCCCGCTGGTGCCATTCTGCAGTCTGACGGTGCTATCGTAGCAACCCTGACGCTATCTGCGGTTTCTAACCCTCACTACGTCTCCTACCCATTCCGTCATCATGCATGGTTCGTCCCTACTCGTCGTTGCCGCGTGCCTCTCTCTATGTGCACCGCCGAAACTTGTTGCACAGTCGCCCCGTTGGCTGACGCTCCCCGAGCCGCCCGCGATGCCGCGACCCGACATGGTAGTTTTCGTGCCGGTGGCAGGCCGTGCGCGTCTCTATGCTGCCGTCTACCACCGTTCGAACGCCACGCCGGTGGTCCTGCTCCACAGTGGACTACTGACCTCCGACGTGTGGGCGTCCGAGGTCATGCGGCTCGCGCCATCTCATGAAGTCATCGTCATGGATATCCGAGGGCATGGCCGGAGCACGCTCGGGTCCCTGCCGTTGTCGTACACGTTGCTGGCGGCGGACGCGCTGACGGTTCTTGACTCGTTTCACGTCTCCAAGGTCGCCGTCGTGGGCTGGAGCGATGGGGGTATCACGGGACTGCTGCTCGCTATCAATCATCCGAGTCGCATCGCCGCACTTGTCACATATGGCGCGCACTTCGACCACTCGGGTGATGTCACGACAAAGCCTGACAGTCAGACGGTCGCTTTCAACAACCGCTATGAGGCCTTGGGTGCGGCGGAGTACCGGCGCCCTTCTCCGACACCCGGCAATTGCCGGACATTCGAGGCGGCGCTTGGCCAGTTGTACACCCACGAGCCCGCGATCGCGCCGGCGGCGCTACGCTCGATTCGCGTGCCGACGACGGTCGTCGCCGGCGATCACGATGAGTGCGTGCTTCGCTCGCACAGTGAGCGTTTGGCGGCGCTCATCCCGGGCGCACGGTTACTGATCCTGCCGGATGTGAGCCAAGAAGAGCCGCTCCAGGACCCGGTCGGCTGTGACCGCGTCGTGGAACGATGTCTGAATGACCATGCGTAAAGACCGTCGCTGCACGTGGCTGCTACTCGCCACCCTCGTCACACCGTGCGCGTCGGCCAATGCCCAGTCATCATCGGTGACCCTGCCGGAGACGCCATTGGGTCACCTCGCGAGCGATTGGATTCAGCTGTGTCAGCATGCGAATCGGAATCAGGTCGCGCAATGGCTCACGGCGCATCTGTCGGCCGACGGCATGCGTGGCGCCTCAGTGCCATATCGGACGGCCATTCAGATTGAAGAGTGCACCGGTAACGGCGCAATGCAGGTGGCCCGCGTTCGTGAATCGACCACCCAGAGGATGCAGGTGGAACTGGTAGGCGCGAAATCGGGCTCGTGGGTCTTACTGGACCTGGAAGCGAACGACGTTGGACAATTGGACCATGTCTCGGCGAGTCCCACGGTGCCGCCGGAGTCGGCGATGCCGCGGGACTTGAGTGACTCGGCGCTTGGGAAGGACGTACGTGCGCTCGTTGCACGTATCGGAGCCGCGGGGTTGTTCTCCGGTATCGTCACAGTGGCCCGCGATACCCACGTGATCGTGCAGGCCACCACCGGGTACGCGAACCATTCGCGTCAGACGCCGATTACGGGATCCACGCAGTTCACTTTGGGCTCGCTGGGCAAGATGTTCACCGCCGCGTCGATCGGCCAACTCGTCGATCAAGGCAAGATCTCGTTCGGCGATCCGGTCGGCAAATTCTTCCCCGACTATCCGAACGCCCTAGTGCGCGATCAGGTGACGGTCGGAATGCTGCTGTCGCACACGGGAGGGCTCGGCGACTTCCTCGCCCGGCGGACGCCGGAGATGATGAAGAACGGCGTGGCGCGGGCCGCCGAATTCTTACCTCTCTACGACCATGATGCACCGCTCTTTACACCTGGGACGCAGTGGGCATACAGCAATGCGGGCCTCGCGCTCGCTGGCGCGATCGTCGAGAAGGTCTCAGGCGAGGATTATCCAGCGTACATCCGCCAGAACATCTTCGCTCGAGCCAGGATGGCGCACAGCGATCCCAATAACCAACCGCGTGCCTGGTCGGATCTCGTAACGCCGTACACGAAATTCACGCCTCAGGGTCCGAGTGCCGATTGGACAGAGGCTGCGGCAGACATCGGTAGTCCCGCGGGGGGCGCGATCTCAACGGCGGATGATCTGGTTCGTTTCGCCGCGGCACTTCGGCACGGGACGTTGGAAACGTCCGCTACATTCGCGGAGATGATCAAACCACGCCATGTGGTACCCGATCGGGGCCAGTACGGTTATGCCATGGAGATTACCGATGTCTATGGTCGCACAGTGGTCGGGCACGGTGGTGGGTTCTCAGGCGTCAGTACGCATCTCTACCTGGTGCTGGGCTCTCCGTATACGATCGTCGTGTTGGCAAATCAAGATCCTCCGGCCGACGGCTATGGCGGGCTCATGACGCTTGCCCTCGTCGCGGAAAAGGCCAAGCGTGGTCAGTAGCATTCAGATTCACCGCGAGACCGCGGCAGTTCAGCATCAGGCGAGCTTGGCTCCGACATCGAAGGGAATGAGCTTTGCGACCGAAGAGGCGCGTGCGGTCTTGGACTTGGACTGCCAGGAGGCGCAACTGCTATCGCGACGATCGCGATCCTGCGACTAGATGCGTCTGAATGCGTCAGCTAGGTATTCAGGCGCCAAGTTGGGCCGCCCGACTGAGTGGATGGGCATCGCTCGAGCGCACCGTCTATCGTGCCCCGCGATGGCGGGACCTAATTCCAACGATAGCGCTGCGGTAGCCAAGATGGGCATGCCAGGGATCGTCGCAGCGTACGATTCGTCTTACTACCTACAGCTGCCTCATGGGCGCGCCTATGGATGCCACTTATGAGTTGACACGTGCGGCTGGCCTTCGCTGAACGCTCGAACTGTAGCTTTCCTGAACTCTATACTGTCCCGCGACCAACGGAGCCCACATGAATCCGGCATTGATGCGCCTTGCCGTTGCAGGGGCAGTACTTGCGGTGTCAAGCCTTGGCCGGCCGCGCGACCGCAGCGCGAGCAATCTACCTCTCGGAATTGCGCGATCACTTCCTCCGGACGATAGCGCGAGCCTTGTACAGCGAGCGTTGAAGCTAGTCCAAGCGAACGGAAACACCGCTACGCTCCGCGTCGTGCGCTACTCTAGGTCGGGCAATCTCATTACCGTCGAGTTTGCTCCAGTCGATCGACGGGCATTCGGCGGGGCGGCGGTAGTCCGGATCTCGACTGGGAAGATCTGCGTGGAGCAATTCGAGTAACACGGGACGCGTGGTCTTCTCTCAGCGTTTTATTCCGGATCCCCACAGCGGCCGTGACGTGCCGTCATCGGTGAACGGTGTGCATCGCGCTCGTGCGAGCCAGAAAAGCGCGCGTCAACGCCGCGATCGTGTCACCCTGATCTTCGAGCGCGAAGTGGCCGGTGTCGAGCAGGTGCAGCTCGGCCTTCGGCAGATCGCGCAGGTACGCGCGGGCGCCAGCGGCGGGAAAGATCGCGTCGTTCCGCCCCCAGACGATCAACGTCGGCGGCTGGTACGTACGAAAGAACGCCTGAAACCGTGGGTAGAGCGCGACGTTGGTCGCGTAGTCGCGAAACAGGTCGAGCATGATCTCGTCGATGCCAGGACGATCGAGCAACGCCTGGTCGTGCACCCAGACGCCAGGCTCGACGCGCGTGGAGTCGCGCACGCCATCGAGGTACTGGGATTTCGTGGCCTGCGGCGTGAGCCCGGCGCGGAGCGCGTTCCGATGCGCCGGGGACCCGTCGGCCCAGTACGCCTTGATCGGCTTCCAGAAGTCGCCGAACCCGTCCTCGTACGCATTGCCATTCTGCACGATCAGCGCCGTCACGCGCTCGGGGTGACGAAGGGCGAGCCGGTACCCGACGGGCGCGCCGTAGTCTTGCACGTACAGCGCGTAGCGGGTGGCACCGAGCTGACCGAGGAGATCGTCCACCACCTCGGCGTAGTGCGCGAAGGTGTAACGGAACCGCCCGCGGTCAGGCACACCGCTCTGGCCGAAACCGGGATAGTCGGGCGCGATGACGTGGTATCGGTCCGCGAGCGCCGGAATCAGGTTGCGGAACATCGAGGACGATGTGGGGAACCCGTGCAGCAACACGACCGTCGGGCCGTCGGCGGGCCCTGCTTCCCGATAGAAGACGTCGACGCCGTCGACGCGAAGCGTGCGATAGTGGACGACCGCGGCCTCGGGACGCCGGACCCCGAGCAGGGCGAGGCATGCGAGGGCCGCCGGCCAGCGCGCGAAGGAAAGCATCATCGAATCTCCCAAGGTAACTAGAGAAACGGCAGTAAGAACGTTACTGGCTCTCGATCTTAATGGGAGCACGGTAACGTGTCAACCGCCGCATATGAGGTTACATTTCCCGAGCATGGAACCGGTTTTCGTCGGCGGCCATCCAGCCATCGATTTTGTCAACACCGCGTTCTCACCGCAGGGTGAGCCGGTGGACGTGATTCACGACGGCCGCTCATTCCTCGATTGGCTCGTGCGCGCCGGCCTCCTGACGGAGTCGGCCTCAACTCGGTTGAGGCGCCGCGTCAGCGCCAAGCGCTTGGACGCGGCCGCCACGGCAGCGCGTGATATGCGAACCTGGGCCAGGTCATGGATCACGCGCTGGCGTCTCGACCCGGAAGCCGACTATGGCGCCGAGCTCCGCCGCCTGAACACCTATTTGCATCGCGGCGCCTCGTCTCGGGAGGTCATCGCCGAGAATGGCTGCCTACGCCTCGCCGAGCGCGTTCGACTGGAGAGCGTGGATGACGTGCTGGCCATTGTTGCGACGCGAGTCGCCGCCCTGGTCACCGGCGAAAATCCGTCGTGCATCAAGTCTTGCGCGGGCTCCAACTGTACCCTCTTATTTCTCGACCGCACGAAGGGTCGCCGCCGCCTCTTTTGCAGCGCCTCGACGTGCGGGAACCGCGCGAAAGTTGCCGCCTTTCGCGCGCGGCAGGCCGGCCCGTAAGCAGGATCGCTCGGCGGCAGCCCGTCGCCGGTGAATCGATAGGACCGGCGGGTCCGACGGATGGGATCTCCTGCGCCTTTGGCGTGATCTGTTGGACGTTGTCGCACGGAGTGGGGCGGGCCATAATTGGCGGATGCGGTCCGACAGCGCGCGCACCCTCCGAGTCGTGGCCCTGGCGACGCTCGCGGCCGGGATCTTCTTCACCGCCGAAGAGGTCTTGGCGGATCTGGCCCGGAGTCGTGGGGCTGACATCCCGGGAGATATCTGGAGCGGGGCGCAGACGTGGGGGGCATGGGCGCTGCTCACGCCGGCCGTCGTGGCGGCGCTCCGTCGCTGGCCACTCGATCGGCGCCCGATCGCGTATCCGCTGGTGGCGCACGCGACCGCGGGGCTCACGCTGGCGGTCGTCCACAACCTGTTCGATACCGCCTTGTTCCGGCTCGAGCTCCACCTCCGGGGCGCGATGAGCATCCGGGAGGCACTGACGGCGGCTCCCAACCCCGTCGGCTTCGTCTTCAACCTGTTCACGGGACTGGTCTACTACTCGCTCGTGGTGGGCGGGTACACCACGCTCCGCTACCGAATGAGCGCCGAGACGCTGCGGGCAGAGTTGACCGAGTCCAAGCTCGACACCCTGCGCTCGCAGCTCCGCCCCCACTTCCTCTTCAATACGCTGAACGCCATTTCGGTCTTCGTGGTCAAGAATCCGGAGAAGGCCCAACAGATGCTCCTGCGGCTCTCCTCGCTGCTCCGGCGGAGCCTCGACGAGGACGCGCACGAGGTACCGCTGCGACAGGAATTGGCGTTCCTCAGCGATTACCTCGACATCCAACTCGGGCGGTTCGGCGACCAGCTCGCGGTGGGCGTCACGGCGGATCCGGCGGCCCTCGACGCGAGCGTGCCGGTCTTCCTCCTCCAACCGCTCGTCGAGAACGCGATCGAGCACGGCACGTCGGAGGACAAGCGCACCACGATCGCGGTCCGGGCGACCCGCGACGCCAGCATGCTGCACGTCACGCTCGAAGACGACGGGCCCGGCGTCCTGACCGGCGCCTCGCCGCGCGAGGGCATCGGGCTTCGCAATACCAGGGCGCGGCTGTATCACCTCTATGGCACGCAGGCCACCGTGACGCTCGGCCCTGCGCAGCGGGACGCCGCGTGTCCGGGCACCCGAGTCGAGATCCGGATCCCCTATCGCCCCGCGTCCGCATGAACGTGCTGATCGTGGACGACGAGCCGGTCGCACGCGAGGGACTCCGCCTGCAGCTCGAGCGGCTCCCCGGCGTGGCGTGCGCCGGAGAGTGCGGCGGCCGGGACGCCGCCATCGCGGCGATCGTCGAGCGCCAACCCGATGTGGTGCTCCTCGACATCCAGCTCGGCAGGGCCACCGCGTTCGAGATCATCGAGGAGATCGGGGCCGACGCGATGCCGTTGGTCGTCTTCGTCACCGCCTACGATCGCCACGCGCTCAAGGCGTTCGAGGTACACGCCCTCGACTACGTGCTCAAGCCGGTCGACCCGGTGCGGCTGCGGGAGGCGCTCGAGCGGGCGGCATCGCTGCTGTCGCTGCGGCGGACGGCGTCGCTCGCCGACCGCCTCGAAGGGCTGCTGGCCGACCGCGGACCGGCGCCGGAGGCGACCACGCTGCCACGGCCGGAACGATTCGTGGTCCGCAACGGGGACCGCCTGTCGCTGCTCGAAGCCGAGCAGATCGAGTGGTTCGAGAGCGCCGGTAACTACGTGCGGGTCCACAGCGGCGGTCGATCGTACATCATGCGCACGACGATGGATCGCGTGGCACAGCGACTCGCCGGGCGCGACGGCTTCGTCCGCGTCCGGCGCTCGGCGATCATCAATGTCCGCGCGGTCGCGACGCTCGAGCGCTACGACAAGGGCACGTACGTCGTGCACCTCCGCAGCGGGACCAGCGTCATCTCGAGCCGCTACTACCAGCCCGGCCTTCGCCGACTGTTGCACCCCGACCGGCACGGCGGGTCGCGGGTCGCCAGCGGCGGGGACCGGTCACAGTGAAGGTCGGGGGTCGACACGCCCATCGACCGCGCTACCGACTCTGATCATAGACCTCGCGGATGGCGCTCACGACCGCGTCGGGTCGATCGAATTCCACGTACTCCGAGCTCGCCGGCGTGAAGATCTGCCTCGAGTTGGAGGAGAGATCCAACCAGCGCGCCTGGGCCAGAGCGATCTGGTGCTCGTACTCGCGGTGCTGTGGGTCGTCCGCGTTTGGCGCCGGCAAGTGACCCACGCCGTGGTTGCCGGTGGTCAGGACCCGGACCGGACGGGTGCCCAGGAAGCGGCGATGCTGCTGAAGCCAGGTCTCGTCCCACGGCGTCTGCTCCATCTCCGACACGAACGCGTCGTACATCGCCACCTTGGTCTCGGCCAGGTGGAGCAACGCCGCGTTGAGCTCCGGCGACCACGCGCTCTCCGGCAGTCCACGAAAGAACTGCTGGGCACAGGTGCGATGCGGTTGGCCCGCGCGCGGGGGCAGGAGCGGGAGCGGCCTGCTGGCGGCGATCGAGTCGCGGCATTCGCGGACCCGATCGAGGAACTTGGCCATGCCCCGGTGGTCGGCTTCTCGCAGGGAGTCGGGCTCGACGTCGCTTGCGTCGGCCTCGACGAGCACGAGCCCGGCCGTCTCCGACGTGTACAGATCGGCAAAGGTGCGCGCCGGGTCACCGCCGAATGCGTTGCCGACCAGGATGAATGGTCCCTGGATCCGGGCCGACCGGAGCGCGCTGTGGAGCTCGTCGGCAATGCGCACACTCGTCCGCGGCACCGGACCGGCGCCGCTGAACCCGGCACCGGCGCGGTCGTAGCTGCACGCCCGCGTCCACCGGGCGACCCGCGGCTGGACGACCGCCCACGCCGGCGCCCAGTCCTCCCATCCCGATTCGAAGATGACGGCGGGTGAGCCACTGCCCATGCAGTACATGTTGAGCCGCGCGCCATCGGCCGCCGCGACGATCCGCCCGGGCCGCGTGTACCTCGCATCGCCGGGCGCCTCGCGCCGCATCGCGAGCAACAGACACCCGCCGAGCGCCGCCGCGCCAAGCCGTACACCGAGGACGCGGCTCGCGGCCGTCGTCGGCACCCGTCGGCGTACGGTGGGCAGCGGCGTCGGTCCTTGCTGCGTCAGGTCCCCGGTCCGCCTGGTCTGCACCGTCTCTCCCTGGTAAGATGAGGAGCAAAGATCCGTGGGATGGCTGTCCACGTGGCCCCGGTGTCGGCAACCATCAGATCGTCTTGGCCACGCGAAACCCCATGATCCGGTCTCGAAACCCCGGCGGATTGCGCTCGCGCGTCGCCGGTCGTAGCAGCCACGCCGGGTAGAGCCAACTGCCGCCACGGTCGACGCGCATGCAATCACGCGCGCCTGGCGCCGGCCGCCCGTCCGTCGGTGCGTGGGCGTAGCTCTCGGCGTAGCAGTCGGCCGTCCACTGCCATACCTCGCCGACCATGTCGAAGAGGCCATAGGTGTTTGCCGGGCGCGATCTCACAGGATGCGTTCGGCCGCCGGCGTTGTCTTTGAACCAGGCGTAGTCGCGCGCCGCGCTGTCGGACTCTCCCCACCAGAACCGAGTCTCCGTCCCGCTCCGGGCGGCGTACTCCCACTCGGCCTCGCTCGGGAGCCGATACGGTCCGCCGCTCCGCGTCGCGCCCGGCGTGCGCACCTTGTCGTTGAGCCAGCGCACGTACGCCTGTGCGTCGTACCAGCTCACGCACACGACCGGGTCGCGATCGCTCTGCTCGAACCCCGGCCGCCGCCAGCTCAGCGCGGAGTCCAGATCCCACTTGTAGCTGTCACGCCCGCACCCGACCGGGCTCGCGTGCCCCGTCTCGCGCACGAACGCGGCATACTGTGCGCGCGTCACATCGCTCACGCCCATCGCGAACGACGGGATCGAGACCGCGTGCCGCGGCGCCTCGTCGGCGACCGCGGCGGCGCTGCCGCCATGGGTCGCCGCCCACGCGCGATCGACCGCCGAGGACCCCATCAGGAAACGGCCGGCGTGCAGGACGGTCATCTCCGGGCAGTCCCGGCAATCGACGAAGACGCTGCCGGCGGCGGCGACGGGTCGGCGTGGTCGCGCCGAGACGGCGTGACCCGGCGCCTGCCGCTCCCGCGCCCCGAGCAAGCACGCGGCGAGCGCCGGCGCGCGCAACGGCAATCGCCGGACGCGGGCCGCACTCCGCTGTGGCGAGCCCCGGTATCCGGCACCCGGGTGCCGACCCATCGTTGCATCCGCCCGGCCGCTGCTGGACTCGACCGACACTTCTTCTCCCGCATGAGGGACAGGGCGAAGGATACGATCGGGCCGGTTCACCGGACCATGCATCTGGGATCACCTGACGCCGGCCGGTGATTTGTGGTGCGTCGCGCGTGGTTTGCTGCACCGGCGGACAGCCCGGGGACCGCGCCGCCCGCGGGGACGGCCAGCCGGCACCAACCAGTCGGTACTCACTCGTCGATAGGGCTCGAATGCTGGCTGGCCCGGTCCCCCGTGACACCTCCGGTCGATGTCCGGGGGAAGCCGCACGCTCCCGATGCGATCGGCCGTCGCCGTCTTTCCAGGCGGCGGCCCGCGTGGTAAATCCCTCCCCGCCACGAGACCCGAGGAATCGCTCGCATGCTGACGCTGCACGGCCCGTTTCCCTTCCTGTCGCGGTTGACGCTCGCGACGGCACTGCTCCTCGGCTGGCGCGCAACGCCGGTCGACGAGAGCCTCCTCCACGGACTCACCTGGCGGAACATCGGACCGTTCCGCGGGGGCCGCGTGTCGGCCGCGTCCGGCGCCATCGGGACGCCCGGCACGTTCTACGTCGGCACCGCGGCCGGCGGCGTGTGGAAGACGACGAGCGCCGGGGAAACCTGGTTCCCGATCTTCGACGCCGAGACGACCGCCGTGTCGGTGGGCGCCATCGCCGTCGCGCCGTCGAACGCCAATGTCGTGTACGTCGGGATGGGCGATCAGCCGGTCGACGGCCTCCTCGAGCTCAACGAGGGCAATGGCATCTATCGCTCGGCGGATGCCGGCAAGACCTGGCGCCACCTGGGGCTCGACGATTCCAAGCGGGTCCCGTCGATCCTCGTCGACCCGCGCGACGAAAATGTCCTGCTCGTGGCCGCGCTCGGGCCACGGTTCCGCAAGAGCGAGGCGCGCGGCGTCTACCGCAGTACCGACGGCGGTACCACCTGGGCCAGAACGCTCAACCTCGGCGACACGACCGGCGTCGCCCATCTCGCCATGGCGGAGGACCGCCCGCAGGTCGTGTTCGCGACCACCACCGTCTTCTACGTCCCGCCGCTCCTGCCCACCGGCGCCGACACCGCCGCCCCGCCGGGGCCGACCGCACCCACCGGCGGAGGCATCTACCGGTCCGACGATGGCGGCCTGACCTGGCGGGCGCTCACCGGCGGCGGCGTCCCACGCATCACCGGCCGCACCTCGATTGCCGTGGCCGCGAACACCAACGCCCAGCGCGTCTACGTCATCACCGACGACGGACTGTTCCGATCCGACGATGGTGGCACGAGCTGGCGTCAGATGGACGCGGCCGACACGCGCATCCGCAACGGTCAGCGAGGCTACAACTGCGGCGTCTACGTCGATCCCCACGACCCGGACATCGTCTACACGTTCAGCACATCGTCGTACAAGTCCACCGACGGCGGCGCGACCTTCACCGGCTTCCGTGGCGCGCCGGGCGGCGACGACGCCCAGACCGGATGGATCGACCCCACCGACGGTCGACGCATCCTCCTGGGCTACGACCAGGGGGCGATCGTATCACTCGACGGCGGCGCCACGTGGAGCTCGTGGTACAACCAGAGCACCGAGCAGGTGTACCACATCTCGGCCGACAACAGCTTCCCCTACTGGGTGTACGCGACCCAGCAGGACGCCGGCGCGGTGCGCACCCGGGCCCGGGGCGACCTGGGGGAGATCACACCGCTCGACTGGAGCCCCGTGAACGGCTGGGAGTGGGGGACGATCGTGCCCGACCCCCTCGATGCCAACATGGTGTACGCGAGCGGCATCGGATTGAACAGGATCAGCATGCCGAGCGGCCAGTGGATCTCCGTGACCCCGGCCGCCGACCCGGCGCTGCATCTCCGGAGCTCGCTGTCCGCGCCGATCGTCTGGGCCCCCTGGGACCACCACGAGCTCCTGGCCGGCTACCAGTATCTGATGACGACCGTCGACGGCGGCGCACACTGGCGTCGGATCAGTCCCGATCTCACCTACCCACCGGGGGTGGCGCCGCCCCCCGATACGGCCACTCCGCCCAAGAAGGCGCCGCCGCCCGGCACGATCGAGTCGATCGCGCCATCGCCCGTGGCGCGGGGCACCATCTGGGTCGGTACGACGAACGGGCTCATCAAGCTGACGCGGGACGCCGGCCGCACGTGGAGCGACGTCTCGATCCCCAACACTCCGTACCCGACGCGCGCGATGATCGAGAAGGTCGAGGCATCGCCCTTCGATCCGGCGGCGGCGTACGCGGTGGTGGATCTCATGCGTGCGGGCGACTACGCGCCCCACATCTATCGCACTCGCGATGCCGGGAAGCACTGGGAGGCCATCACCACCGGACTCCCGACCGGCGAGCCCGGGGGGAGCTTCGCGCACGTCGTGCGGGCCGACCCGAAACGGGCGGGGCTCCTCTTCGCCGGGACGGCGAGCGGGATCTTCGTGTCCTTCGATGACGGCGACCGGTGGCAGTCGCTCGCGCTCAACCTGCCGAGGACCGCGTGCCGCGACATCACGTTCGCCGGCAACGACCTCGTGGTCGGCACCTTCGGCCGCGGCATCTGGGTCCTGGACGACTACGTGGTCCTGCGGCAGATGACGAACGACGTGACGCATGAGGCCGTGCACCTCTTCGCGCCCGCACCGACCGTGCGCGTGCGCCGCAACGTCAACTACGACACGCCGTTTCCTCCCGAGGTGCCGCACGCGCTCGACCCGCCCCCCGGCGTCCTGATCGATTACTGGCTGAGCGCGCGGCCGACGGCCGAGGTGACGCTCGACGTGCTCGACTCCGCCGGACGGACGGTCCGACACCTGTCGAGTGTGCCGCAGCCGCCGGTGCCGGAGGCGGCTCGGCCGCCACATCCGAACTTCTGGGTCGCCCCGCCATTTCGGCTCCCGACGGAGGCGGGAGGGAACCGCACGAACTGGGACCTCCGTGCCGACCCGCCGCCCGCGTTCGTGCACACGTTCGAGATCAATGCCAATCCCGGGCTGACGCCCGCGTCGCCCGTGGGTGCCCTGGTCGCCCCGGGCACGTACACGCTCAGGCTCACGGTCGATGGCCGGAGCGCCACCGCCCGGGTCACCGTGACCAATGACCCACGCTCGCCGGCGACCACGTCCGACGTCCGCGCCCAGGTCGCGTTGCAGCGAGCACTCGCGGGCGCGATGCGAACCGCGTACGAGGCGTACCAGCAGGCGGCCGTGATCCGCGCCAGACTCGACTCGCTCGGGCCGCGAGACTCGGCGTCGCCGTCAGCGAAGGCGCTCGCGGCCTTCCGCGCGCGCCTGGACAGTGTGGCGGGCACCGCGCCCACGACCCGGTTCAACGTCGGCCGCCCCGGGCGGCTCCCGACCGACCTCGCGTCGCTCCACGGACGCTTCGAGGACCAGTTCATGGCACAGGAGAACGGCGACCTGGCACCGACCGCGGCGATGCGCCGCGCCTTCGCGGGCGCCTGCCGGGACCTCGCCGCCACGCTCGCACGCTGGCGTGACCTCGAGCGGCGGCCGATGCCAGGGCTCGAGGCCACGGTGACGAGGGACGGCCACGACACGCTGACGGCTGCCCCACCGCTGACGGCCACATCCTGCGAGGGCGTCGCGCCGCCGCCCGCGGTGCCGGCTGTCACGCGGCCCGACGGCCGGTCCTGACCGCCAGCGCGTGCTGGCGGCTCGGCTCGCCCCGCGGAAATCGCGGCCGGTCGGCGCCCGCCGGGCACCTCGGGTGCCACTCGGCGCTCAACTTGCGTGCACGGAGGCGAGCGCTCGCGGAGCTCCTTTCGGAGGACGGACATCTACAAGGGATGTCCACGGCAGGCGCGGACGACGACGGAGGTGGTGCCATGCTAACGGTTCGGCTCGCAACATGGGCGACGATCGCAGCCCTCGCGGCACCTGTAGCGCTTTCGGCTCAAGCGACTCAGGTGACCGTTTGCAAGGATGGCGCGACGGTCACCGCGACTGGCCGCGGCGCCTGCTCGCACCACAACGGCGTTGATCGGGCGGCCACGACTGCACGGAACGCGACTGCGCCCGCCGCCAGTCAGAGCGCCACGACCGGCGCGACGACGACGGTCACCTGCAAGGATGGGACGACGTCGAGCGCGACTGGCCGGGGCGCGTGCTCGCGCCATGGCGGCGTCGCGACGTCCGGGGCGACGGGCGAAGTCTCCTCGCCTCAACCGGGCGCGGCCTCGGCCCAACCGAGCGCGGCCTCTGCCCAACCGAGCGCCTCCGCCCAACCGAGCGCCGCCTCGACCCAGGCGACAGCGGCACCGACCGCACGCTCGACCGAGACGACGGCGCGGTCGACCTCGCACGAGGATAACAACCCGACGGGCGCGATCGCGAAGTGCAAGGACGGCCTGTACTCCCACAGCGCGCACCGGCAGGGCGCATGTTCCCGCCACGGCGGAGTCGCCCAGTGGATGGGGCAGTGAGGAGCCAGCGCGCCGGCCGCTCGCGGCCGGCGCGCTAAAGGCGCCCTAGAGCTTTCGCTCCACCAGGCCAAGCAGTCCGCCGGGTCCCGCCTGCTGGGCCGCGTTCTGGCCTTGCAGCAGCGCTCCAGCCAAGCCGCCGGGCTGGATTTGCCCCTGACTTCGGTGGCGGGCGAGCACCGCCAGCGCCACCGGCGCCAGGGCCATGAGCAGCCTCTTCGTCTGGTCCGGTGCCAGGCCGCTCGTCTGCGCCACCTGACTCTGCACCTGCTCCTGTCGGTCGCCTAACACCCGGCTCAGGAGGCCGCCGCCGGTCGCCGGCACGTCCGCGGGCCCGCGGCCGCCGAGGAGTGAGCCAATGTTGCCGAGGAGCCCCGCGTGCTGCTCGGCTGCCTGCGCCAGCACGGTCTCACCGCCCGGCTGCTGAGCCGTCTGGGCCATGGCACCGAGCATGGCCGGGACCGCTGCGGCGACGGCGCTCTGCGTCATCTGATGGTCGGCGCCGATGTTGGCGCTCAGTTGCTGAACCGCGTTGCCACTCAATTCCTGCCGGAGCGAGTCGAGTAGTCCTGGCATGGGGCCTCCCCGTGGAGCGTTGGCGTCAGCCGTGCTGTCGAGCCGCTCACGATGACGTGAGCCCTCGGTCGCGCGCGGTGCGCGCAGAACCCCGCCCGACGCGGCCCTGCGGCGCGTGCAAGGGGTATGCCCCGACTCGACCGGCACCCGCGGCAGGCGCGTCCCGAGCGGCGGCCGGTTCAAACCAGCGGCAGAGCGCAGATGTCGGACACTACGGATGAACGCGCGGGCTGGGTCGGGTGAAGCGACGCACCACTCGTTGCGACGCGGCGTCATGCGCGGAGCGTGGGTGGCCTGCGGTCTCGTCGTCATGGGCTGCGGACGTTCGGGTGCTGCGCGGACGAGCAGACCGGATTTCGCGGCGATCCGCGCGGCGATCAGGGACAGCGTCGCGGGTGGGCGAGTGCCGTCGATGGCGGTGGCGGTCGCCCGGGGCGACACGGTGCTCTGGGAGGAAGCGTTCGGGATGGCGGACCCCGTCCGCCATGCAGCGGCGACGCCGAGCACGATGTACCAGACTGCCTCGGTCACGAAACTCGTGACCGCCTCGGCGCTGGCCGTGTTGTGGCAGCGCGGGCAGCTGGACGTGCAGCGACCAGTCAACGCGTACCTCGGCTCGGAGCATCTCACGAGCCTAGCCTGGGATCCGGCGGGCGCCACGGTGTGGCGCGTCGCCACGCAGACGAGCGGGCTCGCGACCTACGATGATTTCTGTGCCGTCCCCGAGCCGTTGTGCCAGGAGGCGATGATCCGCCGCTACGGGGTGCTCATCTGGCGCCCGGGCGAGCGCTTCGACTACTCCAATCTGGGCTACGGGGTCCTGAGCGAGGTGGTCCGGCACGTCTCGGGCGAGTCCTTCGGGGACTTCGTGCGGGACAGCATCTTCCGGCCCTTGGGACTGGCGCACTGCACGGCGAGTGTCTCCGGCGCGGCCCTCGCGCCCGGACTCGCGGTGCCGTACGACACGCATGCCGGTCGGGTCGAGCACCCACGAGTCCGGGCAGCCCAGGGCGCGTCGGCCGTCTGGTGCAGCGCCCACGACCTGCTGCGGTTCGCCATGGTCCAGCTGGGCGAGCGCGTGAGCGGCGCGTCGCAAGTGCTCGCCGACTCCGCGATTCGCGCGCTACGGGTCTGGACAGTGCCGGCGGGTGACGGCCTCCGCTACGGCTTCGGCTGGTGGCACGAACGCCGATCCGGATACGATCTCACCTACGTGGGCGGTGGGACATCCGAGGCGGTCGCGCTGCTCTATACCGTGCCGGCGCAGCGGATCGCCGTCGTCGTGATGGCCAACACGTATACCCCGCTGGCCTCGGCCGTCGTGGACGATGTGCTCTCGACACTGCTCCCCGGATACGGCGCCCCGCACGACGCTGCATCCACCGCCCCGACCGCTCCCCGGAAGGAGTCGCCCGACTCGCGATCGGTGATCGTCGGGTCCTGGCGTGGCGCGGTGTACACGGGCGCCGGGTCACGCACGCTCACCCTCTTCAGGGGACGCGGGGATACGATCTGGGTCGCGCTGGCGGGGGCGCCGGCGATACCGCTCATGGAGGCGAGCGAGCGGGACGGGGAGCTCGCGGGAGCCTTTGCGGGGAACCTGGGGATCGACCGCTCCGACCGGCGGCGCCACTACATGCTTCGACTGGTGCTCGTGCGGCGGTCACCCGATCGGCTCAACGGCGGCGTCTGGACACGCCCACTTCCCGGCGCCGACGACGATCCGCTGCACACCTACTGGGCGGAGGTGAGGCGCGAGCGGCGGCCGGGCGCCTCGCCACACCCGGTGTCCGAGTCGGCTCGGCGATGGCGCCCGGAGTCCCGCCGCCCGGCGCCTACGGGATGATGAACGGACTTGCGATCGCGAGCACCTCGGCCCTGGTCAGCGGCTCGTCGAACGCTTCGGTCGCGTCACCCGTCCGGAAGTGCAGGGCCAGGATGTCGACCCCGCCCTGGAACACGTTCTGCTCGCCGGCGTACACCGCCGCCGTACCCGGCACGTCGGTCGTGTTGTCGGTGATCCAGCCGCGGTTGGGGACCAGGTCCTGGAAGTTGCCGCGCAGCCGACGCACGGCCGACGCATGCCGCGCCTCCACCGCATGGATCTGGAGGGCCGCGGTGAGGATCGGCTTGACGCCCCGGAGGAACGGCGCCTGGCCCTTGTAGGCCCGGACGCCGGTGTCCTCGAACGCCTGCGAGAGCGCCGTGAACTTGTCGTAGACGAAGAACACGTCGTGAAACGGACCGTTGTGTGCCCCCTGCGCGCCGGAGAAGTCGAACTCCGGCGTCCGGACGGCCCGGTCGCCCAGCGCCGCCTTCAGGTACGCCACGTGCTCGTTCTCGTGTGACTGGATCGTCTGAAAGATCGGCGCGTCCTGTGGCGGCACGACATGGTACTGCGGCGACAACGCGTAGTTGTAGAACGTCGACTCGAGATACTCGAGCGTGAGCGCAAAATTGAGCACGTCGACGACCTCGTTCGGCAACCCGCCCTGGGCGAAGACGTCAGTCGAGAGCGCGGCCAGCGCGACCGGCACCGAAGCCATGGCGAGGCCGGCGGCCGTGACCCGACCGACGCTCGCGCCCCGCGCGATCTCCTGGTCGCGACGGACCAGGCGCTCCCCGATCTCTGGATCGAGCGAGCTCAGTAGAGACTGGTCATTCATGGTGCACTACTCCCGTGGAGAGGATCGAGCTACGCCATGGTGGCCGGCACATTGACGAGCGTGATCGTGTTGACGATGAAGGGCCCCGCCATCTCGAGGACTGTCGCCGGGCCCAGGGCGCGGTCCCGTCCGTGGCTGTCGATCACATCGCTGCCCGCGAAGGCCGGGGTGCGATCGCCGAAGAGCAGGCCGCGGATCGCGGCCGCGTGGCGGGCCTCGACCGCCACGATCTTGCCGGCCAGGGTCAGATAGCTGGCGCTGGCCAGGAACTGCGCCGCGCCGTTGTAGGCGGCGACGCCCAGGTCCTCGAACGTGCGCGCCGTCGTCAGCACGCTCGTTCGGTCGCGGAAATTGACCGCGGAAAAGTTCGGCGTGAGCGCCGGAATGGCGTGCGCGCCCAGGGCCGCCTTGAAGAACGCCGCGTGAATCACCTCGTGCGCCCAGACCTGCCGCAGCACGTTCTGCTCGTGACCGTCCATGTCGGCATCGGGGAAGGACGTCTTTACTCTCGTGTAGAACGCCGCCTCGAGCTGCTCCAGCGCGTAGGCGTAGTTGAGCACGCCGAGATCGCTGCCGAAGTCGAGCATCACGGCCGGTGTGCTCGACCGCGCGCCGACGGCGCCGAGCACGTGTGACAGGCTGGGCGCGGTCGACGGATTGTCGCTGCAGCCGGCCAGGAGTCCCGGGACGCAGAGCGCCGCGCCTCCGATCCCGACGGCCCGCAGGAACTCACGGCGGTTCGCGGCTCGTCTGGCCCCTTCGGGCAGTCCATCACGTCCGATCACTTGACCCGCTACGTCGGGCGGCATGCGCGTACCCTCTCGTCGTGACATGGTCCGCCAGTGAGGAGTGCCGAGGCATGCGGGGCTGGCTCCCAGCTGCCCCACGGTCCGCAAACCGATGAGGGTCGGCGGCGCTGCATGATCCGAGCCAATGTGATCCAGAACGACGTACAGTTGTGCTTCTAGCGCACCGTTGAGCATGTTTCGTGTACAGACAGGCAGAGTCAGCCGTCGGACGCCTCCGGGAGTCGTGTATGGATGAGAACGCCGCAGCGATCGTCGAGGCGTTGCGGACCCGTGTCCTCCGGGGACTCGAGACGCGGACGCTCGCGGCTGGCGACCGGCTGCCGAGCGCGCGGGCAGTGGCGCGCGAATTCGGCGTCGACTTCCGCGTCATCCTCGGCGCATACCGAGCGCTCGCGGGCGAGCAGCTCGTCACCCTCCGACCACGTGGCGGCATCTACGTGGCCGCCCAGCGCCGCGGCGCGCCGGGCACGCCGCCGCTGCCAGAGGGATGGATCGTCGACGTGCTCGCCGAGGCCCGCGCGCGGTCCGTCCCGCCGCGCGACTTTCACGAATGGCTCAGGCGATGCACGGAAACGCTTCGCCTTCGGGCGGTCGTGATCGCGTCTGGAGACGACCAGGCGGCGGGGCTGTGCCGCGAACTGGTCGACGACTTCGGCGTGGCCGCGGAGGGCCGGTCCGGTGATCAGCTGTCGCCGGGCGACGAGCCGGACCTGGCGATGCGTCGCGCCGACCTGCTCGTGACGACCAGGCCCCACGCGGACCTCGCTCGACGCCTCGCGGAGCGACTGCGCACGCCGGTCATCATCATCGACGAGCAGCCGGAAATCCTGAGCAGCGAGTGGGCGCTGCTACTCCGGCAGCCCGTCTACGCCGTCGTCGCGACGGATGCGTTCGGCCGCGCGCTCCGCCGGCTCCTCGCCGCTGTGCCCGGTGTCGAGAACCTGCGGATCCTCGTCCTCGGGCGCGACGACCTCACGATGATTCCACCGGACGCACCGACGTACGTGACCCACCGCGTCCGCGCCTCACTCGGCGCCGCGAACATTCCGGGTCGCGCCCTGCCGCCGTCCCGAACCATTCGGTCCGCCTCGGCACGCGCCCTTCTGGCATTCATCGTGCGCGCCAACCTGGCGGCGCGGTCCGCCCGTCATGAGTGACGTCGACCCGACCCGCCGGGCCCGGCTCGCGGTCGGGTCGGCTCTCACGCGATGGACCGGCGGCACCCGGTCCCATTGCCACCCGCGCCACCGACCGTGCCGAGATGTCCCCCGAGGTATGTCGTGATCGAGAGATCGCTCGTCTCGCAACCGTCCGACCAGCTCTCGCTGGTCGCCCGCGCTTTCGCCCCCGTGATGGACGACGATGGCCTGTACGACGTGCTCGCCTATCTCAACCGGCTGACCACGTATCGGTTCACGGGGGTTTATCGCTTCGAACCGGGTTGGGTGGTCTCGGTTGCGCTCTTCGACCGCACGAATCCGCACCTCCGCATCGGCGCGGACGTGAAGATGAAGGAGTCGTACTGTTGGCTGACCGGTCTCGGTGGCGACAGCTACGTCATCGAGGACGCGACACGCGATGGCCGGCTCGCCGGTCACGCCGCGTGCGAGTCGGTGCGGGCGTATGTCGCCGTGGTGCTGCGCGATCGACGGGGGGCGCCCTGGGGGACGCTCTGCCACTTCGATTTCGAGCCCCGGACCGCGGACCCGGAGGCCAGAGAGTGGCTGGAGGCCGCGCGCCCGCTCATCGAGGAGCTCTTCGTGCGTGACGAGCACGCTCGGTGGGACCCTGAGGCGTCCTCGGAGCGCCGCTGCGCTCGCGCCGAGAGGCCAGGCGTTCGGACCGTCCCTCCCTCCGCCTAACCTGCGCGTCGTTCGACACGGCGCCTGTCCCGGCCGAGGCCGAGCAGCGCTGGGGTCGTGCTGGCGCTTGCCGAAGCGCGGCGATGAGGCGCCGCCGCCCTCCGCGGCGCTCGCGGCGGCCCCCGAGGGCCGCGGTGGCCCGCACCCGACTTCGTTGACGGCGCCGCGACGGCGAGTCATATTACTGTCATGGCACTCTCTCGGAAGAAGGCCACGACCATCGCGCTCGACCCCGCGGATGACCGGCTGCTGACTCGTGCGGCCCGGGAACGCGGCGTGTCCCGCGCCGAGTTCATCCGCCGGCAACTCTCGCTCGCGCTCGAACAGTACCGTCGGCACCCGATGCCACGCAGCGCAGCCGTCGTCCGCTCGCTGCCGCAACGCGGCGACGAGGGGGAGCTGTTTGGTGGCCGCCGCTAGCCCGGCAGTGATCTGCGACACGGGCGCACTGCTCGACTATCTCGTGGAGGACGCGGCGGATCACAGGGCCTTCCGGGCGGCGATCGACCGCGCGCGTGCGCGATACGTCCCAGGGTTGGTGTTGGCCGAAGTGGACTATTTCCTTCGTGAGCACCGGCGCGCCATGGACGCACTCATGGACGACCTCGCGAGTGGAGCGTTCACCTATGCGCCGCCGACGCTGGACGTGCTGGTGCGCGCCATGGCGATCGACGAGCGATACGCGGATCTCGGGCTCGGCCTCGTCGATGCATCGGTCGTGGCGCTCGCTGAGACCCTCGCGGTGCGGCGCATCGCGACGCGGGATGTCCGGCATTTCGCGGCCGTGAGGCTCGGTGACGGAAGCCCGTTCGAGCTCGTGGTGCACCCGACCCACCCGGACCGATCGTAGTCCGACCCGCGCGACCGAGCGCCGGACGGCACGAACGAGCGCGTGTGCGGCGAGTTCCGCCGAGCAGTCCATCCGGTCATCTTCCGAGCTCGCCCCGCGTCGTTCGCCGCTCGTTGCTCGCCCCTCACACCTCGGTCGATGAGCTCTGCCATCTGGCGGATCGCCGGCACCGTGTTCGTCGGGATGCTGGGATTCGGCGCCGTCATCCCCATGCTGCCCGTCTACCTCCACGAGGACGCGGGTGCGTCGACCTTCCTCACCGGACTGCTGATCGGCGTCTCCTCGGGCTTCGCCCTGCCCGGCCGCCTCGTCGCCGGCCGCATCGCGGACACCCGTGGCCGTCGGGTCACGCTGTTGATCGGCATGGGATGTTGCGCCCTGGCCGGGATCCTGTATCTGCCGGCGTTCGGGCTCGGCGCCATGGCCCTTGGCCGGATGCTGCACGGGGTCGGCGAGGGGTTCTTCGTGACCGCCACCGTCGCCTGGGTCGTCGACCTCGCGCCGGCCGATCGCCGCGCGCAGGCGCTCGGCCTGCTCTCCTCCGGTCTCTGGGGTGGCCTCTCGATCGGGCCGGCGGTGGGGCAGGCGCTCGGCAGTGTCCAGCGCGTCGCGCTCCTGCTCACCATCTCGTCGGTCGTCGTCATGATCATCGTCTTCGCGATGCGCGAAGCGGCGCCGGTGCATCGCTCCGAGCCCTCGCGCTGGTTTCCGCGCCCGGTGATCCTGCCCGGCGTCATGCTCGGGTTGGGCAACGTCGCCTACGCGGCGATGGCCGGGTTCCTGATCCTCCTGCTCCGCCACCGCGGCCAGGGCACTGCCTGGGCATTCTCGGTCTTCGCCCTCGCGGTGCTCTTCGGGCGCGTGGCCCTGGGGTCACTCCCCGATCGCCGGGGCCCGAAACCCAGCTTGTTGGCCGGCTACGCGTGCCTCGCGGTCGGCCTGGCGGCGATCGCCCTCAGCCACAATGGCCTCATCGATCTCGCCGCCGCCCTGCTCGTCGGCCTGGGGTACTCGCTTCCCTGGCCGGCGCTCGCGTCCGTGGTGGTGGGCCGGGTTCGAGACTCCGAGCGGGCCGCCGCGCTCGCGGCGCTCAACGCCTTCTACGACCTCTTCGTCGCGGGCAGCTCGGCGGTCGCCGGGGCGGCGGCACAGCACTGGGGGCTGGCGGCGCCCTTCTGGCTGGCCCTCGGCTGCATTGCTCTCGCCGCGTCGTTGGTGCTGCTGACGAACCTTGGCGCCGCCCCGTTCCGCGTGTCGGGCCAGGCGGTCATCGCTCAGGAGCTGTCGCCCGGGTAAGGGTCCACCGCCTCCCGGCGGGCGGTGGACAGGCTGGGTGCGGCGCGCGCCGGACATGGTATCGCTCTTGCCCATCGCCCCGGTACACTCGGCCGGGGGATCGCGTGCGGCTACTGGGCATCCTGCTCGTTGCGTTCGGCATCGTCGTGCTGGCCTACGGCGGTATCAGCTACACCAAGAGCCGCCACAGCACGGACATCGGTCCCATTCAGGTGTCGACCGCAAAGAAGGGCTTCATCACGCCAGCGGTCGGTGCCGTCGCAGTCGTCGTCGGCGTCGTCCTGCTCGTCGCCGGTCGACGCGAGCCGCTCTGAGTCGCCTCTGGGTCGCCTCTGGGTCGCGTCTGGGTCGCCTCTGGGTCGCGTCTAGCTCGCTGCGCTACTCCCAGCCCTCGGCCGCGAGGGCCGTGTGGAGCTCGGTCGGGTGCTTCCGCAGGTGCCGCTCGCGGCGGCTCGCGCGGTCGTGCGCCTTGTCGTACGTGAGACCCTTGGCCATCAGGTTGCGCTCGAACAGCTCGTGGAAGAGCACGTACCCTTTCTCTTCCTCGTGCACGTCGTCGTCGATCCAGACCTCGCCACGCGGGATGTACTCGTACACGTGCTCGTGGCCGCCCTCCGTGAACTCGATGTCGAACACGCTGCGAACGAGTCGACCCTTCACGATCCAGACCTCGACCCCGTTGGAGAGCGCCTTCCAGAGCGACAGGTGGACGCGATCTGGTTTGGGCAAGGATTTGCCCGCGGTGAGCCGGCCAAGATCGTGCGATCGTGCGCGGAGGCGCTGCTCGGCTCTGTTGGCCGCCTGACGGGCGGCGTCCGCATCCTCCCCGCTCCCGCGCAGCCGCCGCTCGAGCGTCGCGTGGTGCACGTAGAAGCGCTGCTCATCGGGATCCGTCTCCTGGTCGAGCCAGATCTCGTCCTTCGGGATGCAGGCGAAGGTATAGTGATGGCCGAAGTTGCTGAACTCCTCGTCGAGGTTCTTGCGGACATAGGCGCCGTCCACAACCCACACGACGACGTCACCTCGTCGGCGCAGACGCTTCACGTACGGTGGGTGGAGCGACCGGTCCGCCCGGTCGCGGGTGCGGATGGAGGCCCCGCGTCCCTGACGCCGGCGTCGAGATCCCGGGTGCATTCCGCCGTCCTGGAAGGGACGCGACGTGCGAAAGCAAGGGTCGCGCCGGCCTCTTCCCGGTACGCTGCCGTTCGGTACGGTCCATGCTATCCGGGTGTGGAGTTCCCCATCCGAGAGCGAACCGTGCTGGCGAAAATCGGTGGTGCGGTCCTGGGCGGTGCCGGGTTGTTGGTACTCTACTGCGTCGCGGTCGTGGCGGACATCTACCTCGCGGGGCTGATGGCCCTGGAACACGGCGCGGAGCCAGGGCGGGCGTTACCTGCGGGGACGCCGGGTGCGCGGAGCGACCTGCCCGCGCGGTCTTACCCGTCCGGATGGCGCGAGGGGCGGCCGGCCGCGTAGTAGGCGTCGAGCACCACGCGGACGAGGTGATGGAGCGCTGGGTCTCCGTTCAGGGGTCCTGCGCTCTCTGGCCGGTTCGGTCGCTCGCGATACACGTCGCGCACGGCGACGACGAGACGCTCGGGCGGGACCCCCATCCGCTGGCCATCACGGCCGCAGCGCTCGAGCATGTGGCGAGCGTCCTGGTCGGCGCCGCCGTAGGCCACGTACCGGTGGATCCCGGCGGAGAGCTCGGCCAGGAGCTCGTCTCGGATCTGCATGCCCGGTACCCGATCGGCAGCGCGAGCGGTCATGCCCGCACCCCCCGCGAGGATCAGGCCGCGGCTCGGACGCTCCGGCGCGACCTCCCGATCGTCGCATCGGTCGCACCTGTGGCGCGCACACAGCGGCGTCGGCGCCGCAGCCGTGGCGGCAGCGCCGGTCGGTCGGGCCGCTGCCGCGATCACCCGGCGGCGACGCGGCCCAGCATCGCGACGGCCTGCTGCGCCGCGCGGTGCCCCTCGATGGCGGCGATGTTCCAGTGTTGGTTACCGTTCAGCTCGGAATGGCCGAACGCCATCTGCGCGAGGGGTGTGCGGAGCACGTCGCTCGGTCGCGGCTTGCCATCCTTGCGGGTGTAGAAGCCCGGGCCCGCGTTGCAGTAGGCGTGGCCCCACCGGTTGGTCACGATCCCCGCGATGTCGCGGGCGGGATCGAATCCCGCCTCCGCGAAGAGCGTCACCATCTGCCGACGCACCTGCGTCTCGATCTCGCGGTAGGTCGTGCCGAAGAGCTTTGCCCGCCCGGCCTTTCCCTGGTCGATGAGCGAGAGCCCGTGCTGGTTGAACGGCACGTAGAACGTGAACAGGTTGGGCTGATCGGGATCGAGCGGCGGCCGGTAGTCGCCGACGTACATGTTGGGCCGAATGTTGGCCGTGAACCCGAAGCCGCCCCGCCAGGAGCAGGCCGTGTACCCGAGCGAGTACAGGAAGCGCCAGTTGTCCAGCGCCACGTTCACGGACAGCATCGGCGACCGCGGAAAGTGGTCCATCGCCTCGCGGTACTCGGGCGGGAGGTTCTGTACCGCGTGCTTGGCCGTCCAGCTGGCGCCGGCCCACACCACCGTGCGCGCCCGGACGCGGTGGAGCGTGCCGCCGCGCACGTAGGTCACCGTCGCCGGCTTCGCCGCGCTGCCCGGATCCTGGTCGACGCGGATCACCATCGCGCCGGCGCGCATCCGGCATGGCGTGTTCGGCCGATCCATGCGATCGAACCGGATCCGGCCGTTGTGGACCTCGGGGAAGGCGGACGAGCCCTCGATCACCTCGGGGTTGAGCCACTTCACGATGCAGCGTTGGATGCCATCATTGCCCCCGGGGAACGAGATGACCTGCGGCTCGCGCAGGCGATGGTCGGCGGCGACGGCCTCGACTTCCCTGTCGACTCCCAGGCCGAGAAATCCCGGCAGCCAGAGCTCGTACGCCGACCAGGCCGACAGGGCGTCGCTGCCAAGCCCGATCCCGGACGCCTGGATCGGGTCCACGTACCGGGCGACCTCGGGGTGCAGCTTCCGAACGCCGATGAGCCACTGCTCGTAGGTCATCGAGTCGAGGTAGTGCTTCAGGCTCTCGGCATCGCCGGCCCAGGGCGTGACGCGCTCCTCGCGCCACCGCAGAAGATCCCGCTTGACGTCCTCCGGCCAGGGCGTGCCCTCGAGCCGGTGCCCCCACGGATTCCGCACCCAGTGCGGTCGGGGCGTGTCGAAGTAGAACCCGTGATTCTCGAAATCGTCGAACCAGAGCTGATAGACGTAGTTCGACTTCGGGAAGATCATCGGCCGGCGGTGCGGACCGAGCTGGCCGAACTCGAACGCGGTCGGTAGTCCGACATCGTGCCACATCGTTGCGAGCCACTCGGGCTCACCCTTGCCGGGGGGGCCGCCCTCGTTCGACCCTTGGGGCCCAATGAGGCGCTGTCCGCGCACGAGAAACTCGTTCCGCTTGGCCTCCCCGCCGATCACCGGATGGTTGTCGAGCAGCAGACAGCTCCGCTCGCGATTGGTCTCCTTGAGGAACGTGTAGGCGGCGACGGTACCGGAGAATCCGCCGCCCACGATCACAAGGTCGTAGATCTCGCCCGTATCGACCGCGGTCCCGAGCATCCGATCGTAGGTGCCGTCGCGCAGGCCGTGCGCGGCCGTGACCACGTCCCAGGTGTTCCCGTTGGAGCGGGCGTAGTCACCGACGCCCGGGTAGCCCGTCCACGGATCCCACGGATCATCGGGATCGCGCGGCAGCGCGAACGGCGATGCCTGGCCGGGATGGGCCCGACGCGCCGGCGCCGGCGCGCCCAGGAGCGCTGCGCCGGTCCCCAGCGCCACGGCGTTGAGGAAGTCGCGCCGCGTGATGTCGGCGTCCATCCCGAGCGCGCGCTCCTCGGGGCTCAGGTCGGGCGCGGGATGCTCCGTGGCATCGTCGCTCATCGTCTGCCTCGCTGCTGAATGTCGGCGGACACGGGCTCGCGGCGGCAGGTGCCGCGACGGGTGCCACGGCGTGGCACCGGGTCTCAGTCGCGATGATACGGCGCGCCTGGCCGGGGGCGCAAGCCGTCCCCGGGTTGCTCAGCCCGGGGTCGACCGCCATGATTCGCCACCCCTCGCGACCCGGGACCACGGCGGGCCGTGTGACCCCACACGACGGATTTCGATCGATGCGAGTCGGCGTGTACGTCTACGGGCTGGCGACGGTCGCGGCCGGGATCCTCGATCTCGTATGGGGCGAGTTCGAGGCGGCCCACCAGCCGATCCAGGCGCTGGGGGACCACATCCCCGGTCAGACGATCCTGGCGTACGTCGCCGCCATCTGGCTGGTCGCGGGCGGCGCGGCCATCCTCTGGCAGGGGACGGCGCGTGCCGGCGCGGTCGCCCTCGCCCTCATCTACCTGGCGTTCGCCGCGTTCTGGTTGCCGCGGTTCTCCACCGCACCGCGGGTACTCGGTGCCCGACCCGGCGTCTATCTCGGCGTGCTGGGGGGCGCCTGCACGCAGTTGATCCTCGTCGCCGCGGCGGTCAGGGTGTCCGTGGCGGCGACGAGCGAGTCGGAGTGGGTGGGACGCGTGGCGCGCGCCGTGCGGTGGGTGTTCGGGGTCAGCGCCCTCGCCTTCGGCCTCGCGCACTTGACCGGCGTGCGGGACACGGCCGCGATGGTCCCGACGTGGATGCCCTTGGGCGGGGACTTCTGGGCGGTGCTCACCGGGATCGCGTTCGTGCTTGCCGGCATCGCGATCCTGTCGGGCGTCCTCGACGTCCTGGCGGCCCGGCTCCTCGCCCTGATGCTGCTGATCTTCAGCGCGGTGGCGCTGGTGCCGCTCATCCTGGCGGCCCCCGGCGACCATGTCGCCTGGGGGAGCAACGCCTACAACCTGACCGCCGTCGGCGCGGTGCTGATCTTCGCCGACTCGATCGCCCGCCGCCAGCCGCTCCCCGCCCGCCTTCCCGCTCGCTGACGCCGCGCGTGTTCGATGCCGACTCGACCGACGACCGCCCTCAGCTCCGTCGATGCGTACATCGCCGCCCAGCCGGCGACGACGCGCGGTGCGCTCGAGCGGGTCCGTCGTGCCATCCTCGGCGCCCTGCCCGGAGCCGAGGAGGCGATCTCGTACAGGATGCCCGTCTACAAGGTCGATGGCACCGCCGTGCTCTATTTTGCGGCCTGGGCCCGCCACTACTCCCTCTACCCGGCGTCGGACCGCCTCGTGGCGGCATTTGGGGACGACCTCGCGGGGTGCGAGATCAGCAAGGGCACGATCCGCTTCCCGCTCGCCGAGCCGGTCCCGGTGAAGCTGATCGGTCGCATCGCGCGCTTCCGCGCGCGAGAGGTTGCCGAGCGAACGCGCGTCACGCCGACGGCTGCGCGGCCCACGCGCACCGCCCGACGCCGACGGACGCGGTAGCGCGCCGTCGGCGCCGTCGGCCAAGCTCCGTGCCCGTCCCACGAGCACGCGACACCGTATGCGTGGCGCGACATCTGCATAACAAGCTCGGCGGTGCCCGAGCCACCTCCGGTTCGTGCGCTGGTCATCCCATTACCGATGTGCCGCAGTCATGAGTCGCAGTCGTGTGGTATCCAATCGCGTGGCCGCAGCACTCGTCGCGGCCGGCGCATGCTCGGCTCTCGCCTGCGGGAGCAGCTCGGTGGCTCCAAAGCCCACGACCGGCAGTCTCGCGGTGCTCGTCTCCGCGGCGGCTCAGGGCTCGGGAGCGGTGAGCATCACCGGACCGGGAGGCTATCGGCAGCGGATCACATCCTCCACGACGCTCTCGACCCTCGCGCCGGGCTCGTACACGATCGCGACGGACACGACACAGCGGCTCCAGGACTCGATCGTCGGCTTTCGTGCCCTCGTCGGGACAGTGAACGGAATGGGCGCCACCGGCTCGGTGACGGTCACCGCCGGGGACACGGCCAGAGCCGCGGTCGCCTTCGGCGTGCATCGATTCGGCGGGCTCGTCGTCGGCGGCTCGGACAGCAACGAGGTGCTCGAAGTGATGCCCGGGCAGCTGTCGGCGTCCGGGAGCATCACCCCGGCGGCCGACATCGACTCCGTCGTCGCGCACCCTGCGGCCGTCGCTCTCGACGGCGGTGGGAACCTGTGGGTGGTCTCCTACGACGGGAACAGCATCGCGATGTTCACGGCGGCGCAGCGGGCCACCGCACGCGGGCGGGTCGCCCCCGCGGTGCTCATTACCGGGCTGCAACACCCGTGGGGCATCGCGGTCGATGGAAGCGGCACCGTCTGGGTCGCGAACCAATTGAACAACACGGTGGTCGGCTACACGGCGAGCCAGGTGGCGGTGAGCGGCAGCCCAACCCCGACGGTCGTCCTGTCCGATACGACGGTTGCGCAAGCGTACCTGAATAGCCCGTCAGGCCTCGCATTCGATGCCGCGGGCAACCTCTGGGTCGCGAACAACGGCGGCTTCATCGACGAGATCCCGCGCGCACAGTTGGCGGCGAGCGGCGCGGTCAAGCCGGCCGTGGTCGATTCCAACCCCATGGTCCAGCCGTCCGCCCTGGCCTTCGACGCGGCCGGGAACCTGTGGGTGACGGGCTACAATCCCCCGAGCTTCGTGATCGAGTACGCACAGCAACAGCTCGCCACGAGCGAGGTCACGCCGGCGGTGACGCTCACGATGTCGGCCCTCGGCCCGTCGGCGCGCCTCTGGGGCATCGCCTTCGATCGGCGGGGCTATCTCTGGACGGTCTCCACCCGCGCGCTCGCCGCCTATGCCTTCTCCCCGGCGCAGCTCGCCGCCAGCGGCTCGCCTACCCCGACCACGACCCTGACGATCACATCGCCCGCCCATGGTACCGGGGCGCAGGGCGTGCTGCTCGATCCGTTCGTGCTGCTCCAGTAGCGGTTGCACGGCCCGGCGCCCGCTGCGCGAAAACGGGGCGGCGCGACCACGCGGTCTCGTGCATCCCCCGTCCGCGATCCTGGCGAGCTGAACCGTTAGGCGGCCGCCCCACGCCCGAGCGCCACGATTACCCTGGGCGATGCCGGACGTTACATCATGCGTATCGCGGGCCCGTACCATGGCCGGCTGCCGGAAACCGGCGCCCTCGACACACCGTACGCTCGATGGGCAGATTCACTCCTTCCCTGGGATGAGGACTTCAGTATGCGGTTTGTGATCGTGAGGCGCGCCGCCACGCTGGTGACGAGCGCGGGACTGCTGTCCGCCGCGGCGTGCGCCCACTCCGGTCAGTCGTCGGCCGGCGGCGCGCCGGCCCCGGCGGCCTCGATGGCGACGACCCCGCCGAGCCCCGACCCACGCGTCGGACTCAAAGCCGGGCTGTGGGACGCGGGCCAGGCAGCGTGGAACGTGCGACTGCTCTCCACGACGCGCCCGACCGGCAAGTTCCTCGGGTCGACGAACTCGGACCTGGCGTTCACGCAGCACTACGTGATCCAGGGAAACTACGACGGATTCCAGATCTGGGACATCGCGAACCCGAGCCACCCGACCCTGCGGACGGCGTACTACTGCCCCGCCTCGCAGAGTGACGTCTCGGTCTACCACAATCTGCTCTTCGTGTCCGGCGAGGGCACCGAGGGGCGGCTCGACTGCGGCGGGGGCGGCGTCAAGGACACCGCCAGCCCGGAGCGCCTGCGCGGTATCCGGATCTTCGACATCAGCGATCTCGACCACCCGAAGAACGTCGGGAACGTCCAGACGTGCCGCGGCTCGCACACACACACACTTCTCGTCGACCCCAAGGACAAGGACAACGTCTACATCTACGTCTCCGGGTCGGCGCCGCTCCGGCCGACGTCCGAGCTGCCCGGCTGCGTGAGCACCAACCCGCAGGAAGACCCGAACTCGGCGCTCTTCCGGATCGAGATCATCAAGGTCCCGGTCGCCCATCCCGAGCAGGCGGCGGTCATCAGCTCGGCCCACATCTTCAACAACCTGGCGCCGGTCGAGGTCCACGGCCTCACTGCCCAGGACCGCGCCCATGCCGACTCGGCACGGGCCGCGGGCGCCTTCATGGTCGACATCCCCATCGCCGGGATCGGTCCGATGGTGCTGCCGGACCAGTTCGCGAAGCACCTGCTCGACAGCCTCGTGACGGCGCGCGGTGGCACCGGCGCGCCGACGGCGGCGGACAGCGCCGCCCTGCGCGCCGCCCTGCCGGAGATGGCCGCCAAGATGATGGGCGAGCAGGCGGGAGCGCCCAACCAGTACAGCACGACGCGGCAGTGCCACGACATCACCGTGTACCCGGCCGTCGGGCTCGCCGGCGGCGCGTGTGAGGGGTACGGCATGCTGCTCGACATCAGCAACCCGACGCAGCCCGTTCGGCTCGACGCCGTGTCCGACTCGAACTTCTCGTACTGGCATTCGGCGACCTTCAACAACGCCGGCACGAAGCTCCTCTTCTCCGACGAGTGGGGCGGCGGTGGCCAGCCGAAGTGCCGCGCCACCGATCCGCACGACTGGGGCGCGGATGCGATCTTCTCCATTCAGGATCGGCGGAAGCTGACGTTCCAGGCGTACTACAAGATGCTGGCCCCGCAGACGCCGCAGGAGAACTGCGTCGCGCACAATGGCTCGCTGATCCCGATCCCCGGTCGCGACGTCATGGTCCAGGCCTGGTACCAGGGCGGCATCTCGATCTTCGACTTCACCGACGCCGCACACCCCAAGGAGATCGCCTTCTTCGACCGCGGACCGGTCAACGCGACGCGGATGGCGGGCGGGGGCGAGTGGTCGGCCTACTGGTACAACGGAGTGATCGTCGGGTCGGAGATCGCCCGCGGGCTCGACATCTGGGAGCTCACGCCCAGCGGCCTGCTCTCGCAGAACGAGATCAACGCCGCCAAGTCGGTCAAGTTCCCCGAGTACAACGTGCAGGACCAGCAGCAGTTCGTCTGGCCGGCCACCTACTCGCTCGCCGGTGCGTATGTCGACCAGTTGGAGCGCGCGGGGAGCCTGCCGGCGGCGCGGATCGCGAGCATCCGCCTGGCACTGCGGCGGGCGGAACGCGCCTCCGGTCCCGCGCAGCAGGAGATGCTGGCCCAGCTCACGGGCCAGCTCGAACACGACGTCACCGCGACCCGCGACCCGGCCAGGCTGACGAAGCTCGCGAGCACGGTACGGGACCTGGCAACGACCGCCGTCGCCGCCCGGTAAGCGGCCATGCGGCGTCGGGTCATCGGCTGCCTGATGGTCGTCGCAGCCTCCACCGCCGCGGCGCAGCAGCAACACCGGCCGCGGGAGCGTGACCTGGGGCTCGCCGAGCGCATCGGCGGCGAGCCCGGGCCGCTCGACGCCATCACCGACGTGAAGGGCGTCGAGGTGGGCTATCGAACGCTCATCAGTGGCGAAGGAAAGCTCGTGCCCGGCCGCGGCCCGGTGCGGACCGGCGTGACCATGGTCTTCCCGCGGGGCCGCGACAACATGGACCCCGTGTTCGCCAATTGGTACGCCTACAACGGCAACGGCGAGATGACCGGCACGACTTGGATCCGTGAGGGAGGTTTCCTCGAGGGGCCGATCGGCATCACCAACACCCACAGCGTCGGTGTCGTGCGGGACGCGATCATCCGCTGGGAAACCCGACCGGAGCACCACATGATTCAGCCGTGGCAGCTCCCGGTGGCCGCCGAGACATACGACGGCTTCATGAACGATATCAACGGGTTTCACGTCACCTACGAGACCGTATACGAGGCGATCGACAGCGCCCGCGGCGGAGTCGTACCGGCCGAGGGCAACGTGGGCGGCGGGACCGGCATGACGTGTTTCGGTTTCAAGGGAAGCACCGGGACCGCGTCTCGCCGGCTCCCCGCGAACCAGGGCGGCTACACGGTCGGCGTCCTCGTCCAGTGCAACACGGGGGTGCGCCGCGAGCTCCGGATCGGCGGCGTCCCGGTCGGGCGCGAGCTGGCGGACACGCTCCTTCCGTGTACCGCGTCGCGCGACACCGCCATCCACCTTCGCTTCGGACACCGGTGCCCGGGGTTCGAGGTGCCGGGCGAGAAGACGGCCATGGCCCTCCCGTTCGGTGGGTCGCGCGAGGCCGGGATCATGGAGGAAGGGCAGGGATCGATGATCATCGTCGTCGCGACCGACGCGCCGCTGCTGCCGCATCAGCTCGAGCGGATGCTCAAACGCCTGCCGGCGGGGATGGGACGGGAAGGGACCGTCGCGGGCAATGGCGACGGCGACATCTTCATCGGCTTCTCGACAGGGAACCCGGGTGCGGCGAGCGACTCGATGCCGTCGGCCCGGTTCGTGGCCAACAGCCGGATCGCTCCCCTCTTCATCGCGACCTCGCAGGCGATCGAGGCGGCGATCACCAACGGGCTGCTCGCGGGCGAGGCAATGACCGGGGCCGACTACCGGCGCATGTACGGCCTGCCGGTGGACCGGCTGCACGGGATCTTCGCGAAATTCGGGCAGCCGCTGGAGGCGCCAGCGCCGCGCGCAGGCCGGTGACGCGCAGCGTGAGGTGGCGCGTGATCCTGGCCGGCGCCCTCGCCGGCCTTGCGGCGTGCAGTGGGGCGGGCGGGGGCGGGCGTGGTGCGGGGACACCCTCGCGCGGGCCGGACAGCAGCGCCCCGCCGGCGGGCGCGACCGGACAGCGCGTGGCGCCTGCCGCGGCTGCCTCGGCGGCCGCCGACCCCTGCGCGCTGATCACCAAGGACGAGGCCCAGGGAGTGCTCGGCGAGCCGGTCGGCGATCCGCAGCGGAGCACCCTCGGGAGCGTCTCGATCTGCGACTACCGGACCCTCCAGGTCCACGGCGGTGTGCTCCCCTACTCCGTCCACCTGGCCCTCGTCCCGGAAGGGCCGTCCGTCTGGGACGCCGGGAAGAAGCTCCACGCGCGGGAGCTGCGTCCCGTCACCGACCTCGGAGCCGACGCCTATTTTCTCCTCGACGACCTGGACGTGCACGTCGGTGGGCAGTCGCTCACGATCAATGTGCTGAAGAGCGTCGACACCCCGACCCACCAGCACGACGTCGAGGCTGCCGAACTGACCGTCGCCCGGGCGGCGATCCCTCGGCTCCAGTCGTCCGGCTGATTGCCCGGTCCTCGCCGGGTCCCGCGCTCCGCCCGTCGCACTGGCCTTACCCACACGCACCCGTGTCGCGCACCCGGAACCCAGAGCTGACTGTCGCGCTCGATCACAAGAGCACGCTTCCCCTCTACCTCCAGATTGCCCATGCAGTGGTAGGCGACATCCGGCGGGGACGGCTGCGCTCGGGCGACGCGTTACCGGGGAGCCGGACACTCGCCCAGTCACTGGGCGTGCACCGAAACACCGTACTCGCGGCCTACACCGAGTTGGCCGTCGAGGGATGGGTGACCCCGGAGCGGGCCGGGGGCACCTTCGTCGCCGACGATCTGCCGATCCGGGGCCGAGCGGCGAGTGATGCCCGCTCCGGCGTGCTGGCGAGGCTGCCCGGATACCCCGTCGGCGCGCCGCTCCCCAACGACCGGCCGCCGGCCTACCGCCCCGACCGACTGCTGCTGGCGCGCGCCATCCCCGATGTCCGGCTCCTGCCGACCGCCGAGATCGTGCGCGGGTACCGCCGCGTCCTGACGCGCGCCGGAACCGAGCTGCTCACCTACGGCGACTCCCGGGGGCACGTGCGCTTGCGGACCGCGATCGCGGCCATGCTCGGTGCCGCCCGCGGCATCGCCGCGCCGCCCGACGCCGTCATGATCACCCGCGGGAGCCAGATGGCGCTGGACCTCACGGCCCGGGCGCTCGTGGAGCCCGGTGACGCCGTCGCCGTCGAGGCGCTCGGCCAACGGGCCACGTGGAACGCGTTCCGCCAGGCGGGGGCCGAGCTGCTCCCGATCCCCGTCGATGCGGACGGGCTGTGCGTCGATGTGCTCGAGCGGCTGGTCGCGCGTCAACGTGTGCGGGCGGTCTACATGACGCCCCACACCCAGTTCCCCACGACAGTCGCCCTCTCCGATGCGCGGCGCGATGCGCTCCTCGCGCTCGCGAGCCGCCACCGCATCGCGATCGTCGAGGACGACTACGACCACGAGTTCCGGTACGAGGGTCGACCCGTCTTCCCACTCGCGAGCAGCGATCCGGCGGGTGTCGTGATCTACGTCGGCACCCTGTCGAAGATCCTCGCGCCTGGGCTGCGCGTCGGGTTCGTCGCTGCGCCGCTCGCCGTGATCGAACGACTCGCCAGCCTACGCTACGCGAGTGATCTTCAGGGCGATCTGGCAGTGGAGTGCATGGTGGCCGAGCTGTTCGAGACCGGCGAGCTCGGGCGCCACGTGCGGCGGATGCGCCGCGCCTATCACGCCCGACGGGACGCGCTCGTCGACGCGCTCCGGCACGAGCTGGGCGACGCGCTCGAGTTCACCGTGCCGGCACGGGGGATGGCTCTCTGGGCGCGGGTCGCGCCGGACATCGACATCGATGAGTGGTCCGAGCGGGCGGCCGCGCTCGGCGTCGTGTTCCGGGGTGGTCGGCCATACGATTTTGCCGATGCGGTCGTGCCCTACACCCGGCTCGGCTTCAGCTTCCACGACGAGCGCGAGCTGACCGACGCTGCGCGGCGCATGGCGCTCGCGCTCCGGCAGCTGCGACGGAGCCGGCAGGGCCGCGGGGGGACGATTCCCCGCGCGGACCCTGCCGGCCGCCGACTCCTGTTCCGCTGATCTATCGCTGACCGTCAACCGCCACTGACGCGACGGCTCAGTGGCTGTCGTCGATCCCGTCGTCCTGGTCGTCGTCGCGGCGGACCGTGAGGTTGAACGTATCGGTCGTCGTCCCCATCGGGTCCTGCGCCGACCACGTCACCACGTGCTGGCCCGGCGAGAGCGGCTTGAGCATGACGGTATAGCCATCCGAGATCGCGGGCTGCGGTGTGCCCGTGATGCACGGATCGAGCACGGACTGCAGTGAGGGATCGCCCGTGATCGAGAACAGGTGCTTCGACGTGAAGCGGTATGCGACCACGTCGGGCACCGCCTGACCATCGACCGAGAGCTGGAGATTGAACGCCGCGTTGACGATCGGCGCCGCGCCCGCGATCAGGAACGCATACAGGGACTGGCCGGGCGCCGGGTGGAAGGTCGGGTCGGGGCAGGGGAAATCGTTGAGCACGCCGGACACATTCACGACCAGCGCCTTCCCGTTCGGGATCGTGCAGTTCCGGCTGCCCGACGTCGCTGGCGCGACGAGCACCGGCAGGTACCACACGCGCCCGTGCTGGCCGTTCACGCAGTCCTGCGGCAGCCCCCCGTCGACCAGCGGATTCACGCTCGCCGGCACGCTGTAGGCCCAGCGCCACCAGTTCTGACTCCAGTGGATCATGCTGTGGCCGAACGGGTGCGCCGAGGGCGCGAACGCGACCGAGCGGGCGCCGTCGTCGCCCATGACGTCGCCGCGGACGGCGCCGCTGGCGCCCCCCGCCGTCATCGGCGCTGTCGGGTGGGTCCCATCACACGCCATCACGAGCACGAGCGCGCCGCACAGACTGCCATACAGAGTTGATCGCACACGAACCTCCTCGTCAGAGTATGGCGCAAGGATGCGCCGCGCCGACGAGGCGGGTAGATCCAGTTCCATGTATGTGGGCTAGACCAGTTGCGTGATCCGCCGTGAGCGGCGCCGACGTGACGCGCCGCCACGCGGAAGTGACGCGCGTCTGCGCAGATGTGGCGTCGATCCGTCGCGGGCACCGGCTCAGGTGGGCCCGCTCAGCAGTCGGATGACCCGCCCCCAGACGTGCACCGAATTCCAGGTCGCGATCACGACGAGCGCGGCCGCGAGTGTCCGGGCGACTCGCGTCGTACGTCCCGCCTCGCCGACCAGGGCGGCGAAGACGACGAAGAGGGGGACGACCCAGTGCTGCGAGTACAGGAAGAGCTCGGACCCATAGAACGTGTGCAACACCCAGTTGAAGGCGATCACGAGCACCGCGGCGGCGATCACCGCCTGCTGCCAGCGGGCGAGGAACCGGACCCGGACGAGGGCGACTGCCAGGAGGGCGACGGTGAGCAGCGCCCGCCACCACTGCCCGGGTAGCTCGTCGACCCGCGCGTGGAACGTGAGGCTGAACGGCATCGCCTGATGCAGCGCCGGGTCGGCCGGCACCTTGAGTGGCGCCGGCGGGATCACGGTGTTCGCCAGCGCGGCCGGGAACCCGACCAGCCAGGTCTCGGCGTCGAAGGGGTGCTCCTCGCGGACCTGTCCCGTGACGCCGGGCCTGAACGGCGGTGCGTCGCGGACGGCGAGCGCTCCGACGCCGTATCCGGCTGCCGTGATGGCGAGCGCGGCGGCCGACACCGCGGTCGACCAGCCGAGCGCTCCGCGGAGCGACGCGCGGAGCCCGCGGACCACGAACGCGACGCAGGCGAATGGGACGATGTTGCTGATCGTGATGCTGCTGGCGACCGTCCCGATCGCCACCCAGACGGGCCACCGCGCCGGTGGAGGTGCATCATGCAGCTCTGGCGCCGTGCCGAGGACGCGGGCGGCGCGGGTCGCGACGAGGAACAGGATGGCGAAGGCGAGCGCGCTCAGGCAGTAGGACTCGGGGATGCTGCCGAAGACGAGGGCGGAGAAGCTCGCCAGATACAGGAGGGCCAGGAGCGAGGCACCGGCGATGCCCAGGTCCAGCTCGACAAAGAGCACGAAGAGCGTGGCGATCGTCGCGGCGGAGGCGAGGGGACACACCAGGTAGGCGACCCGACGCCGGAGTATGTCGACCGGTGCCCCCGGACGCACGGCGTGCAGCGCAGCGGCCACTGCTCGAACCGCCGGGTAGATGACGTTGCTGACGTTGGGATGGACGAAGCTGCGGCCCCCCCAGAGGTAGGTGTTTTCGCCCGTCGTGAAGCTCGTCGTGTACACGGTCGGGTCCGCATTGAAGAGCACATCCCATTCGTGGAGCACGCCCGTTCGGCCGAGCTCGTAGCTCGCGGCCGTGTGCACCGCCAGTGCGCACAGGCCGAAGCCGAGTGCGAGTAGCCAGACCGGATCCAGGATACCTCGGCGCCGGGAGTGGTGATCGGCCATTCGGAGAGCGCCCCCGCCGGCGATCAGGGGGTCGTGGGCGTCGTGGGCGTCGCCGCGCGGCGCAGCGTGTCGGGCCGAACCGTGCGGCCGACGGCGAGGAGACCGGAGACCGCCGTCGCGCTGATCATGAGGCCCGAGAAGGAGCTCGAGTCGGCTGCGGTACCGAGCGCGAGGTGGACGCGCGCGCCGTCGAGCTCGCCGGTGACACGCACCCCGTCGGTCTCATCGCGGCAGAGGCGGACGTCCGCGCACGCCGCGATCCCGGTGACGCGGTCGCCGACCTGCGTCAGTGTCATGGTATAGCTCCGCGAGCTCCAGGCTCCCGTCAGTTGGTAGCGGACCCCGGTGGCGTTGCCGCAGGCCGAGAGTGCCAGCGCCAGCCCCACCGCCGGCGCGATGCTCAGCGTCACGGTCGCCAGATCGCAGACGGCCGCCCCAATGCCCGCCGTTCTGCCTATCCGTGCGCGCGGCATGCCGCCTCGGTCCGCACGAGGTGCGCCAGGACTCGCGCCGGCGCCCGCATTGTGCCGGGTCGGGCGGCAACTATTCTTCAGCCGCACTGAACCGGGCGGAGGGTGGCTGGCAGATGGGCGGCAGCGTGGTAGCGGCGGTGGCGGTGGGCGGTGCGATCGGCAGCGTCGCGCGGCTGCTCCTCGGCGTCGCCGTTCAACAACGGGTTGGTCCCACGTTCCCGGTCGGCACCCTCCTCATCAACATCTCGGGCTCGCTGATCCTTGGCTTCCTGGTGCCCGTGGCCCTCCAGAGTCCCGCGGTCACGCCGGCCCTGCGGGCTCTGCTCACGACGGGACTCTGCGGCGGGTACACGACCTTCTCCACCTTCAGCCTCGAGACCGCAGTGCTGATCGAGGAGGGCGGGTACGGCCGTGCGGCGCTCTACATCGTCGCCAGCGTCGGGCTCGCCCTGCTCGGCACCTTCATCGGCTTCGCCGCCGCCCGCGCGACACTCGAGGCCCTTCGAGGAGGCTGACGCCGACAGCGGCCGGGAGGGGGCCCCGCTCCGCTCTCGAGTCCCCCGCAGGGCGGGCAACGCCCGGCGATGTGACGTTTGCGCCCCCGATTCGGTCAGCTTGTCCTAGGGAGGCGCATCGCCTGCTCTCGGCGCGGCGTGCGCGAAGCCCGATCCGGGGAGATGGATGAGCCCTCGCGCGAACGCAGCCTCGAACCCGTCGTCCATCGTGTCCCGCCCCGACCCCTCCGGCCGGCGCGCCGGGCACCGTGCGTCCGCCCACGGCCCCGCCGGCCATGATCCGGCTGGGCATGGTCCGCCCGCGCACGGCCCGGCTGGGCATGGCGCCACCGTCGCTGCGCTCCAGGGCGAGCTCGAGGAGAGCGCGCGGGCACTCGAGGCCCAGCGCTACTTCATCCAGCACGTGATCGACGCCCTACCGGTCGGGCTCTACGTGGTCGACCGCGACTACCGCGTCCAGGCGTGGAACCACACGCGGGAGACGGGGCTCCAGGGGATCGCCCGAGGGGAGGCGATCGGGCGGACGATCTTCGAGATCCTCCACCGGCAGTCGGCGGAATCGCTTCGGCGCGAGTTCGATGACGTGTTCACGACCGGCGCGATCCGGCAGTACGAGACCCGGACCAGCGGGTCGGAGGCCGACGGGCGCCCTCCGCGCAGCTACCGCATCTCGAAGATCTCGATGCGGCTGGGCGGCGGCGACATCACCCACGTGATCACCGTCGGCGAGGATGTGACGGCGTGGAAGGAGACGCAAGCGCGCGTGGCCCAGGCGGAGAAGCTCGCCGCCATCGGGCAGTTGGCGGCCGGGGTCATGCACGAGATCAACAATCCCCTCGCGACCATCGCCGCGTGCGCCGAGAGCATGGCGCTGAACGTGGCGCCGGGGAGTGATCCCGCGGGTGTGCCCGTGGCGCAGCACGCCGAGTACCTGAGCGTGATCGAGGCGGAAGTTCGACGGTGCCAGCAGATCGTCGACGCTCTGCTGAACTTCGGGCGGACCCGTCCCGTGGCCCGGAGCGTGGTGGCGTTGAACGGCATCGTGGAGCAGACCCTGTTCCTGCTCAAGCATCACGCGCGATTCAAGCAGCGCACCGTGCGGCTCGCGCTCGATGCCACGGCCGGTGTCGTGTTCGCCAACGGCGAGCAGCTCGTGCAGGTGCTGATGGCCCTCCTCCACAACGCGGCCGACGCCGTGGACGCGCGGCCGGCAGCGCCCGGCCCGGCGGCCCGCGGCGCGACCGACGGGACCGCCGGCGGCATCACCGTGCGCACGCGGCGCGTCGTCGGCGGCGAGGATGGCGGGGTGGTCATCGTCGAGGTCATCGACGAAGGGGTCGGGATCCCGCCGCGCCTTCGCGAGAAGATCTTCGAGCCCTTCTATACGACGAAGCCGCCGGGACGTGGGACGGGGCTGGGCCTCTCGGTGTGCTACGGCATCATCACCGACCATGGCGGTCGGCTCGACGTGGAGAGCGAAGTCGGGATCGGGAGCACGTTCCGGGTCGTGCTTCCGGACGCGGCGGCCATGGGACCAGATCGCAGCGACGCGGGGGCGCACACATGAAAGAGCCGGCGCGCATCAAAGTGCTGATCGCCGAAGACGAGGAGATGCTCGGCAATGTCCTCGAGCAATTCCTGACGAGTCGGGGGCACGACGTGACCACCGTGCGCGACGGGCGTGCGGCGCTCGAGGCGTTGCGGCGGGATCCTTTCGACGTCGCGCTGCTCGACATCGTGATGCCGGAGCTGGACGGGATGGAGGTGCTCCGCCAGATCGCCGACGATCCGGCCCCGCCCCAGGTGATCATCATCACCGGCAACGGCACGATCGAGACGGCGATCACCGCCATTCGGCTCGGCGCCTACGACTATCTCGCCAAGCCGTATCGCATGGCGGAGATCGACGTGCTCGTCCGACGCGCCTGGGAGAAGCGCCAGCTCGCGCGGCAGAATGCCCTGCTCCAGACCCGCATCGACCGCGCCACCAGCGAGCCGGACGTGATCACCCGGTACGGACCGATGCAGGCCGTGCTGGCGCTGGTCGAGCGCGTCGCGAAGAGCGACTCCCCGGTGCTGATCAGCGGTGAGCCGGGCACCGGGAAGCAGCTCGTGGCGCGGCTCCTTCACCGGCTGTCGGGGCGTGGGGACGTCGCCCCGACGGACGGCGGTGCCGGCGGCGGGGCAGGGCTGACGGGCGGTGCGGGCGGGGGCGGGGGCGGGGGCGGGGGCGGGGGCGCGCTCGTGGATGTGGACTGCGCGACGCTGAGCGAAGCGCAGGCCGAGAGCGAGCTGTTCGGACATGAAAAGGGCGCGTTCGCGGGTGTGCTCAAGCGGAAAACCGGCGCCTTCGAGCTGGCCTCGGGCGGCACGCTCTTCCTGGACGAGATCGACGCCCTCGACCCACGCGTCCAGGGGAAGCTGCTCCGGGCCCTCGAAACCGGGAGCTTCGTCCGGCTCGGCGGGGCACACAAGCTGGTGGTCGACGCGCGGATCGTCGCCGCCACCAAGACCGACCTGGCGGCGGCCGTGAGCGCCCGCACCTTCCGAAGTGACCTCTACTACCGGATCAACACGATCAGCATCAACCTCCCGCCGCTGCGGGAGCGCATCGTCGACATCCCGCTGCTCGCCGAGCATTTCCTGCGGCAGTTGGGCGGACCGGTGCCGCCGACGCTGACGGCCGACGCGGTGGCGGCGCTCGAGGGCTACCCCTGGCCGGGGAACGTGCGCGAGCTGCGGAACGTGATCGAGCGGGCGGTGCTCCTGGCTTCCGGTGGGGCGATCACGCGCGCCGACCTGCCACTCGGCCCCTCGCTGTCGATCCTCGCCGGCGCGGCGCAGGATGGGCAGCACTTGACGCTGGCGGAGCTCGAGCGGCGCCACATCGAAGCCGTCCTGCTGCGCGCCAACTGGCATCAGGGACGCGCGGCCTCGCAGCTGGGCATCTCCTCGAAGACCCTCTATCGGAAGATCCGGGAGTACGGCTTCGCCCGGCCACGGAACGGCGCCGCCCACACCCCGATGCACGCGCCAGCTCCCGCACCGGCCCCCGGGGCGCCGTCGGGGCACGCGGCCGCCCAGGTGCCGGCGGCGCACGCCGGGCCGCACACCGGGCCGCACGCCGGGCCGCTCGACGCCCCCCATCGGGGCGCGGGCAGCGGCACCGGGAACGGCGTGGGCGGCGGCACGGGCAGCACCGCGGCGGGCGCGGCGATTGCCAGCGGCACGGGCGACGGGCGGTCGAACGGGAACGGCGACGGGAACGCTGGCGGGAACGCGGGCGGCAACGGCGACGGGCACTAGGGGGGCCGCCGCTCTAGATTTCCCGCACGGATGAAGATTCTCGTCATCGAGGATGACCCCACCGTGGGTCAGTTCGTGAAGCGGGGGCTCGAGGAACAGCGTTGGGGCGTGGATCTCGTCGGCGATGGCGAAGCCGGAGAGCGGATGGCTGCCTCCGACGCATACGACCTCGTGATCCTGGACATGCGGCTTCCGGGGAAGCCCGGGCTCCAGGTGCTCCACACGCTCCGGGCGCGGGGATTCGAGCGTCCGGTGCTGGTCCTCACGGCGCAGGACGCCGTCGATGCCAAGGTCCAGACGCTGCGCGCCGGGGCCGACGACTACGTCACCAAGCCGTTCGCGTTCGAGGAGCTGCTGGCGCGCGTCGAGGCCCTCTCGCGCCGGCCGCGCGCGCTGGCCGCGCCGACCCTCCGGGTGGCCGATCTGACACTCGACCTCGACACGCGCGAGGTCCGGCGCGCCGGCGAGCCGATCGAGCTCACGCCCAAGGAGTACGCCGTCCTCGAGTACCTGATGCGTCACGCCGGGAAGGTCATGAGCCGCACCCTCATTACCGAGTACGCCTGGGGGTACCACTTCGATCCGGGGACCAACATCGTCGACGTCGTGATCAACCACCTGCGCAAGAAGGTCGACGCGAAGTACGACCGGAAGCTGATCACGACCGTGCGCGGTGTGGGGTATGTGATCAAAGCGTGAGGCGGCACGCCGCCCCGCGAAGCCAGTAGCTTTCGGCCATGGCCAGCATTCGCGCGCGCCTCACGACCGCGTATGCGGCGACGCTGGTGGGAACGGTCGCCGTGCTCGGGGCCGTGCTGTACGCCGGCCAGCGGGAGGCCACCGCCCGGTCGCTGTCGGCGCGCGCGCGGGCGGATGCGGATTCGGCCCTCCAGGTCGTCGACCGGGTCGCCGCGGACGGGATCCCGACGACGACCAATGACACGCTGATCGGCGTCGTCGTGACCGCGGCGCTCCGCACCCGGCTCGAGCTCGTGCCGGACTACGTGCTCGTGCTCGACTCGACCAGCCGGACGCTCTACAACTCGGCGGCCGTCCGCCAGCTCGACCCGGACGACCAGGTCCGGTTGAGCCAGGTCGCGATGCGCCTGCGGGTGGCCGGCCCGCCGGAGCCGGTCGCCCTCTCCGACCGCCAACTGCTGCTCGGGTCCGGCGCGCCGGCCGGGCTCCCGCCGGGACTGCACACGGCCATCTACCGCGTCGTGGCGGGCGTCGACATGTCGACCGTGGAGGCGTTCCCGCGAGAGCTGCTCGCGACGGAGTTCATCATCACGCCGCTCGTCATCCTGATCTCGGTCATCGGCGCGTACGTGCTATCGGGACGGGTCTTCCGCCCGGTCGATGTGATCATCAACGAAGTGCAGGCGATCTCCGACGGGCGCAGCCTGCACCGCCGGCTGGCGGTCGACGGGGCCGGGGACGAACTGCGCCGATTGAGCGAGACCCTGAACGAGATGATCGCCCGACTCGAGACGTCGTTCGGCGGGCTTCGTCGCTTCACGGCCGACGCGAGCCATGAGCTCAAGACGCCGCTCGCCGTGCTGCGGGCCGACGTGGAGCGGGCGATCACCGCGCCGCCGCACTCGACCGAGCAGTTGGTCGCCCTGGAGGAGGCGCTCCAGGAGACGCGCCGCATGGCCGACCTCGTGGACTCGCTGCTCACCCTCGCCCGGGCGGACGAGGGACGGTTCGACATCTTCCGCGAGCCGGTGGCGCTCGACGCGATCGTCCGCGAGGTCGGCGAGTCGGCCGTGATCCTCGGCGAGGATGCGGGGCTCACCGTCTCGATCCTGGTGCTCGAGCCGGCCGTCGTGCGCGGGGACGCCACGCGCCTCCGGCAACTGTTCATGAACCTGGTCATGAACGCGATCAAGTACACGCCGCGCGGCGGCCGGATCGACATCTCGCTGAGTCACCGGCTCGACGGCGTGACCTTCTCCGTCCGGGACACCGGGATCGGCATCGCGGCCTCTGATCTCCCCTACATCTTCGAGCGATTCTGGCGCGCGGACCGCGCCCGCTCACGGGCCTCGGAGCGCGGCGGCTTCGGGCTCGGCCTCGCGATCGGACAGTGGATCGCGCAGGCCCATGGCGGCTCGATCACCGTCACCTCCAGGCTCGGGCGCGGGAGCGTGTTCACCGTGCACCTGCCGGCGGCCACTGACGAGCCCGCGCGCGCGGACGCCGAAACGCATGCCGCGGCGGCCCAGATTTAAGCAATTCTTAATCTCGTCCCAATTCCCGCGACAGAGGGCTGGAATATGTTCCGCACTACGCCGGCCACCGCGCCATCCAGCGCGGCTGTCCGGCGGTGGTGCGCCAACAGACGAGAGGACCTGGGTCCGGGAGTGCCATGTTCAACACCCTGTTGGAGTCGAAGCCCAAGAAGCAGCGGAGCACGGGTGGGACGGTCTTCAGCGTCGTCCTCCACGTCGCGATCGGCATGGCTGCCGTCTACGCCACCGCGAACGCGGCGATTAAGAACAAGAAGGAGAAGGTCGAGAAGATCCAGTTCGCGGAGGTGAAGAAGGCGCCCGAGCCGCCGAAGCCGCCGCCGCCGCCCAAGGACCAGATCGTCGCCCCGCCGCCGCCGAAGGGCTTCCAGGTGCTGAGCGCGCCGGTCAACATCCCGGACGTCATCCCGACCGTCGACCTCACCAAGAAGGTGACGGATGAGGCCGACTTCACCGGCAAGGGCGTGGAGGGCGGAAGCTCCAAGGGGAAGGCCGGCGGGACCGGCCCGGTCGGCGACCAGCCGTACTTCGACTTCCAGGTCGAGAAGCAGGCGGCGCCGCTGTCGAGCAACCCGAGGCCGCCGTACCCCGACATGCTCCAGCAGGCCGGGGTCGCCGGTGAGGTGCTCGCCCAGTTCGTGATCGACACGACCGGCAAGGCGGACATGAGCACGTTCAAGGTGCTCAAGTCGGACAACGACCTGTTCACGCAGTCCATCAAGAGCACGCTACCCCGGATGAGGTTCTACCCGGCAGAAGTCGGGGGGCGGAAGGTCAAGGAGCTGGTCCAGCTCCCCTTCGCCTTCAACATCACCAAGTAAGCCCGCACGCTCCGCGGCCTGGGCCGGCGCCGTGCCGGCCACCGGCCGCCTCCCGCTGTCCGTTCGCCACATTCCCCCGTTCCTGTTTCGAGGTCACCGCAGATGAACATCTCGCTGATCGATCTGTTCAACTCGATGGGCTGGTTTGCCAAGGGTATCGCCGCCGTCCTCCTGATCATGTCGATCTTCTCGCTGACGATCATGATCCAGAAGTGGTGGACGCTGCGGCAGGCGCAGGCACAGACCCGCAAGTTCGCCCCCGAGTTCTCGCAGTTCCTCGAGGAGGACAACCTGGGCGAGGCCGTCAAGCTGGCCGAGGGCTACAAGCGCTCGCACGTGGCCCGGGTCCTCGGCGGGGCGCTGGGCGAGATCAAGCCGCTCATTCAGGATGGGTCGGTGACGGTGGCCGACATCAACTCGGCCGAGCGCGCGGTCGAGCGCGAGATGCTGATGGAGATCGTGCTCCTCAAGCGCGGGCTCGGCGTGCTGGCGACGGTCGGCGCGACCGCACCGTTCGTCGGACTGCTCGGCACGACGATGGGTATCGTGAACGCCTTCCAGGGGATGGCGGTCTCCGGATCGGGCGGGATCGGCGCGATCTCGGCCGGTGTCGCCGAGGCGCTCGTGACGACCGCATTCGGTCTCCTCGTGGCCATTCCGGCGGTGTGGGCGTACAACTACTTCGCCACGAAGATCGACAACCTCACGGCCGAGATGACCTACTCGTCGAAGGAGATGATCGACTACCTCATCAAGGGGGTGTCGGGCGAGTTCGGTCGGTCGCGCTTCACGCGTGAGTTCAACACCGCCGCCTCGAGCGGCACCGGCCCGATCACGCAGTAAGGACCCGCGCGCGCCGGCCGGGCCCTGGCGGCCCGCGCCGGCGCGCGCGCCCACCGCAGCGAGTGAGGGGATGAGAGAATGGCCATTTCGGTCGGATCGGCCGGGAGCGGGGTAAAGGCGGAGCCGAACGTGACGCCGATGATCGACGTCATGCTCGTGCTGCTGATCATCTTCATGATCGTCGTGCCTGCCCTCAACGCCGGCTTCAACGCCCAGCCGCCCAAAGGCACCAACCTCAAGGCGCACCCGGAAGAGACGAACGACCAGGTGCTCGGCATCGATGTGCAGGGTCAGTATTACCTGAACAAGAAGCCGATCCACAACCAGGATTTGCCGCAGTTGCTCAAGCAGATCTACGACAGCCGCACCGAGGACAAGATTCTGTACCTCAAGGCGGACAAGGGGCTGGACTACGGCAAGATCCTCACGGCGCTCGACATCGCGGCCAACAACGGCGTGCGCGTGACGGGCATGATCACCGAGCAGACGCCGGGCACGCGCTCGTCGGTGGCCGGTGACAACCCGCTCAACGACAAGACGCCGGGAGGGAAGCCGTAATGGCGATGTCCACGGGGCAACGCGGGTCGTTGCAAAACGAACCCAACGTGACACCGATGATCGACGTGCTGCTCGTGCTGTTGATCATCTTCATGATCGTGGTGCCGTTGTCACGCAAGGCGATCGACGTCCAGCTTCCGGACCCGACGCCGACGAATACCCCACCCCCCAAGAACAACGACCAGATCGTCCTCGAGGTGCACCCGGGAGGACAGCTCGCCATCAACAAGCAGCCGCTCATCGTGGGCCAGCTGGCGACGAAGCTCCACGAAGTCTACGACCAGCGCCCCGACAAGATCATCTTCGTGAAGGGCGATTCCGCGGTGAAGTTCCAGGACGTGATCCAGGTGATGGACATCGCGCGCGGCTCCGGGGTCAAGGTCATCGGCGTGCCTCCGAAGGCATCCGGGCAGTAGCGAGCGAGGCTCGCGCCCGGCGCGTCGGCCAGCGCGGCTCTGCGCTGGCCGGTCGCACACGGGTCGGGTGCGAACGGCGCGGTCCTGGAGAGGGCGGGAGTGCCGGCCCGGGCGGAGAGCGCGGGGAGTGCGGCGAGGCCGGTTCGCCGGTATCGGCCGCCAGCTGGTCTTCCCGGCGAGTCGCGAGGGCGAGGGCGATGGAATGGGTGGATCCTGTCGATCGCCCTCCATGCCTTCGCCCTCGTGTGTTGGCTGGGGTCGACCGTCCGGACGGGCGTGATCCCGGTCGACGCGCGGTCCTGGGGCCTGAACGGGACGAGGCCCGGAGGAGGGGGTGGCGGCGCGGGCGCTGACGCCAGCCGCCGCCAGGAGCGGGTCCGCTACATCACGACGCCGGCCGTGCCGGCGACCACCGCGCGGCCCGTGCGACCGCCGCCCGCGCCCGTGCGGCGGGTGGTCCGCCCGCCGGTGCCGCCGCCGGTGCCGCCCGTTCGCCCGGTGCCGGCCCCGCTGCCCCCGGCCCCGCCGGTCCTCGCTCCCCCGACTCCCCAGGCCGCCGGCGGAGCGGCCGGCGCGGTGGCCGCGGCCACGGGCGGTGGCGCCGGCGCGGGGCCGGGCGCGGGTGGAGGCGTGGGCACCGGGCACGGGACCGGGGCGGGGGCAGGGACCGGAGCCGGGGCAGCGGGGTCGCCGGCCGTCACCAAGATCAAGGCCGACTGCTCCGAGTGTCTGCCGGTGAGCCTGGGAGATCCGCCATCGGAGCGCCCGTTCCACTTCGTCGCCACGTTCGAGGTCGACGAGCATGGCAACGCGCGGCTGCTCGCCGTGACCAAGAGCCGGAACGGCGCCTTCAACCGGCAGGCGCTCGACGACCTCAAGTCCTTCCGCTTTCGGCCGGCCACCCGCCCGGACGGCACCCCGGTCAAGGACACGGTCGCGTACATCCAGGACTACTAGGGCCGCCTCGGCGCCGGATCGGCGCCGAGGCGTGGTGTCGTCGTGGCGCGCCACGAGATGGCCGGCCGACCTAGCCGCGGAGCGGGTCGGCCGATACGTTTGCTGTGCTCTGGCGGATCTTCGTGCACGGCCACCCCGCCCGCCGGCGCACGACGGAACCGCACGCCCGGGAGGGCCGCGCCGAAGGCCGGCGCACGTCGTCGACCCGACCCGCCAGAGAGGTGGAATGCACAGCGTCGCCGCCCCGCCGGACGCGACCGCGTCGCAGAGCAGTGAGGCCACGGGCTTCGTCCGTGCGCTGACCCTGACCGACGCCACGATGCTCGTGGCGGGCTCGATGATCGGGTCCGGCATCTTCATCGTCTCGGCGGACATCGGCCGGACGGTCGGTGCTCCCGTCTGGCTGCTCGCGGCGTGGGTCCTGACGGCGATCATCACGGTGCTCGGCGCGCTCGCCTATGGCGAGCTGGCGGCGATGTTTCCGCGGGCGGGCGGCCAGTACGTGTTCCTGCGGGAGGCGCTTGGCCCGTTGCCCGCCTTCCTCTACGGCTGGACCCTGTTCACCGTCATTCAGACCGGCACGATCGCAGCCGTCGCGGTGGCCTTCGGGAAGTTCGCCAGCGTGCTCGTCCCCAGCCTCTCGGCGGCGACGATCGCCTGGCTCCCCCACATGCAGTTCACGACCAGCGGCGGGTCGATCGCCGTCGGCATCTCGCCGCAGCGGGTGGTGGCGATCGCCATGGTCTGGTTCCTCACCTGGATCAATCTCCAGGGGGTTCGTGAGGGGAAGGCGGTACAGACCTCGGTCACCGCCGTCAAAGCCGCGACCCTCGGCCTGCTGGTGATCCTCGGCCTCACGGTCGGGCGGCACGCCGAGGCGATCGCCGCCAACTTCGCCCCCGGGCACTTCATGGGCGCCGGCGCCCTGGGGCCGGCGTTCGCCCTCACGTTCGCGGCGGCGCTCGTCGGGTCCCTCTTCTCGTCCGATGCCTGGAACAACGTCACCTTCGCCGCGGCCGAGGTGCGAAACCCGCAGCGGAACCTTCCCCTGGCGCTGCTCATCGGGACCGGCGGCGTGGGGGTGCTCTACGTCCTCACCAACCTCGGATACCTGACCGCCCTGCCGTTCCTCGGCGATCCCCACGGCGCGACCGTCATGGCGCGAGGGATCCAGTACGCGAGCGACGACCGCGTCGGGACGGCGGCCATCGAGACCATCTTCGGCGGCGCCGGGGCGGCCATGATGGCGGTCGCGATCCTGATCTCGTGCTTCGGGTGCAACAACGGCCTGATCCTCGCCGGCGCGCGCGTGCTCTACGCCATGGCCCGGGACGGCCTGTTCTTCCGCCGTGCCGGCGCGTTGAGCGCACGACAGGTGCCCGGGGTGGCGCTCGGCGTTCAGGGGATCTGGACCACGATCCTGTGCCTGACCGGTACCTACAGCCAGCTGCTCGACTACGTCATCTTCGCGGCGCTCATGTTCTACGTGCTGACGACGATCGGGCTATTCGTGCTCCGGCGTACGCGGCCCGACGCCGAGCGTCCGTACCGCGCCGTGGGCTATCCCGTGCTGCCGGGCGTGTACATTGTCCTCGCATCTGCGGTGGCGGTCCTGTTGCTGCTCGCCGCCAAGACCCGCACGCAAGCGATCTCCGGCCTCGTGCTGGTGCTCGTCGGCGTGCCGGTGTACTACGCGTGGCGCGCGACTGCGCGCCGTGCGAGCCTGCCGGCGTCGGCCGGTGTGCCCTGAGTCTCGACTTCACCGAATTCAACTTCGCCATGGAACCCTCGCCGTCCACGCTCCTCGCCATCATCATCGGCATCAGCCTGGCCGCACTGGCCTTCGCCGTCTTCCTCGCGCGCTGGGTGCTCGCGCGTGGGCGCGGGAAGCCGGAGATGCAGCGCATCTCCGACGCCATCCAGCAGGGCGCGGAGGCCTTCCTCGCCCGGCAGTATCGGACGATCGCGCTGCTCGCGATCGCCGTCGCCTGCCTGATCTACATCGGGTATGCCTTCCTGCGCACGCCCAATCAGACCGACCCGGTGCGCGACCCCCGGATCCTGGCCATCTACTTTGCCGTCTCGTTCGTGCTCGGGGCACTGAGCTCGGGGATCGCCGGCTTCGTCGGCATGTGGACGTCGATCCGTGCCAACATCCGGGTCGCGTCGGCCGCCATGGCGTCGCTCAACGGGGCGCTTCAGGTCGCGTTGCGCGGTGGCGCGGTCGCGGGACTGTTCGTGGTCGCCATGTCGCTCCTCGGTGTCGGTGGGCTGTTCGCGATCCTGAACGCGACGACCCCCGGCGGCCTCACGCCGGCCGAGTGGGCGCCGCGGATCCCGTTCCTCATCGTCGGCTACGGGTTCGGGGCCTCCTTCGTGGCGCTCTTCGCGCAGCTCGGCGGCGGGATCTACACCAAGGCGGCCGATGTCGGGGCGGACCTGGTGGGAAAGGTGGAGGCCGGGATCCCCGAGGATGATCCGCGCAACCCCGCGGTGATCGCCGACCTCGTCGGCGACAACGTGGGGGACTGCGCCGGGCGCGGCGCCGACCTGTTCGAGTCCACGGCGGCCGAGAACATCGGTGCCATGATTCTGGGCGTGCTCCTGTACCGGTACTTCGGCATCTCGGGTATCCTGTTCCCGCTCGTCGTCGGCGCCTTCGGGCTCGTGGCGTCGATCGTCGGGATCATGAGCGTCCGCACGCGCGAGGACGCCGACCCGATGCAGGCGCTCAACCGCGGCTTCTACACGACGGCGGTGTTGTCGCTGATCGGCTTCGCGGTCGCGACCCGCTGGCTGCTCGGCTCGCCCACGCAGCCGGCGCCGGACGCCTGGTGGCACTTCTTCCTGTGCGGCATCGTCGGACTGCTCATGTCGATCGCGTTCCTGCTCATCACGCAGTACTACACCGAGTACGCCTACCGGCCGGTCAAGGCGATTGCGGAGGCGAGTCAAACCGGCCCGGCGACGAACATCATCCAGGGGCTGGCGGTCGGCATGGAGGCGACCGTGTTGCCGGTGCTGGCGATCGCCATCGCGGTCGTGGTCAGCTACTACCTCGGGCGCTCGAGCGGACTCACGAACGACGCCGGTGAGCCGATCGGCGGGCTGTACGGCACCGCGATCGCGACCGTGGGCATGCTCGGCACCGCCGGCTACGTGCTCGCGATGGACACCTTCGGGCCGATCACCGACAACGCGGGCGGCATCATCGAGATGTCGCAGCAACCGGAGTCGGTCCGGGCGATCACCGATCGCCTGGACGCCGTCGGCAACACGACCAAGGCGCTGACCAAGGGCTATGCGATTGGCTCCGCGTCGCTCGCGGCCTTCCTGCTCTTCTCGGCCTACCTCGACGAAGTCTTCAACTACACCGGGCGCCGGATACAGGTGAACATCGCCCGGCCCGAGCTGTTCGTGGCCGGGCTCCTCGGCGCGATGCTCGTCTTCTGGTTCTCCTCGCTGGCGATCAAGGCCGTGGGCGCGCCGCCTACTCCGTGATCAACGAGGTGCGACGGCAATTCCGCGAGAAGCCGGGGATCATGAAGGGGACCGACTCGCCCGACTACGGCCGGTGCGTCGATATCGTCACCATCGGTGCCCTCAAGGAGATGATCGTGCCTGGTGCGCTCGTGGTCGGGATGCCGATCGTCGTCGGGCTGATCTTCCGAAGCTTCGGGCTCGGCGCCGAGGCCGTCGGCGCCTTCCTGATGGTGGCGACGATCACGGGTATTCTGATGGCGATCTTCCTCAACACGGGCGGGGGCGCCTGGGACAACGCCAAGAAGTACATCGAGACGGGCGTCTACGGCGGCAAGCGGTCCGACACGCACAAGGCGAGTGTGGTCGGGGACACGGTCGGTGACCCGTTCAAGGACACGGCCGGCCCGTCACTCCACGTGCTGATCAAGCTGCTGAGCACGATCACTCTGGTGCTGGCGCCACTCTTCATCTGAGGCGGGGTCGGTCGTGGGTGTCGTAGCCCGGTGCTTCTCCCGGAAGCCGATCTCGGCCCTCGTGCCCGAGGGCGAGGGCGTCCTCCGGCGTGCCCTGGGCGCCGGCGACCTGATCATGCTCTCGATCGGCGCCGTCGTCGGGGCCGGGATCTTCAGCTCGATCGGGACCGCGGCGGCCGGCGAGATGGACGCGGCCGGCCACATCGTGCGCAGTGGAGCCGGGCCGGCGATCGTGTTCGCCTTCCTCCTGTCGGCGTTCGGGTGCGCGCTGGCGGGCCTCTGCTACGCCGAGCTGGCGGCGATGATTCCGCAGGCGGGGAGCGCGTACGCGTACTCCTACGCCACGCTCGGTGAAGTCGTCGCCTGGATCATCGGGTGGGACCTGATCCTCGAGTACGCCGTCGGCAACGTGGCGGTGGCGATCTCGTGGGCGGGGTACTTCACGTCGCTGCTGGGAGGCCTCGGGATCCACATCCCCGAGTGGTTGACGACCGGCTATCGCACCGCCCTGTTGAGTCACGATCCCGCGCTGCACGGGATGCTCACGACGGCGCCGCACATCCTCGGGATCCCGATCCTCGTCAACGTCCCGGCCTTCGGGATCGTCGGGCTCATCACCTGGCTGCTGCTGTTGGGCGTGCGCGAGAGTGCCCGGACCAACAACGTGCTGGTGGCCGTGAAGCTGGTCGCCCTCACGCTGTTCGTGATCGTCGGCGCGATGCACATCCACCCGGCGAACTACCACCCGTTTGCGCCGAACGGCCTTGCCGGAATCCATCATGGCGCGGCGATCATCTTCTTCGCCTACATCGGCTTCGACGCGATCTCGACCGCGGCCGAGGAGACGCGGAATCCGCAGCGGAACATGCCGCGGGGGATCCTCGGGGGGCTCGCGCTCTGCACGGTGATCTACATCATCATTGGCATTGTCCTGACCGGCATGGTCCCGTCGAGCAGCCTCGCGGTGGCGGACCCGCTCTCGCGCGCACTCCAGATCGCGGGGCTCGGCGGAACGGCCGGACTGGTCTCACTGGGCGCGCTGTTCGCGCTCTCGGCGGTGTTGCTCGTCTTCCAGTACGGCCAGCCCCGCATCTTCTTCGCGATGGCGCGGGACGGGCTGCTGCCGCGGTGGGCGGAGCGGGTGCACCCCAGGTACAAGACCCCGTGGGCGACGACGATCGCGACCGGCATCTTCGTCGCGCTCTGGTCGCTGATCGGCGACGCGGGGGAGACCTTCGATCTCACGAACATCGGGACCCTGTTCGCGTTCGTGCTGGTCTGCGCCGGCGTGCTGGTGCTGCGCTACAAGGATCCGGGGCGGGTGCGGCCCTTCCGAGTGAAGTTCGTCTGGCTGGTGAGCCTCCTCGGCATCGCCGTCTGCGTGCTGCTGATGGCCGGCCTCCCCGGGGTGACCTGGATTCGGTTCGTCGTGTGGCTGGTGCTGGGCCTGCTCATCTACGTGCTCTACGGGTACCGGCACTCCGTCGTGCGGCGCGGCGCCGGCCGCGCGTCGGAGGCGCCCGCCACCCGGGGTTAGGTGGCCGCGGGACGCGGCCGTCCCGGCATCGGGGCGGGATGGGAGCAGCGGGCGGCATGAATGCCGCCCCTACGACGACGACGACGACGACGACGACGACGCGGCGCCGGCCAGGACGCGGAGGGCGCCACGAACGGCGCCGCGGGCCGGGTCGATCTCGCGCGGGTCGACTTGGGCGCCCGGAACGGCCGATTTGAGCCGGTGCTCGACCCGCGCCCGCAGCGGGGAGCGGCGCCCGAGCAGCCCGCCGGCAAAGGCGATCGGCGCGGCCGCCCGCTCGTCGACGAAGAGCTTGCGCGCGAGCGTCCGCAGGTGCACCACGAGCTCCTCGGCCGCGAACGTGACCAGCGCGCTCGCCCGGAGATCGCCCCCCTCGGCGCACTGCAACACCGCGGGCGCGAGCGACGCGAGGTCGGCCGGCGTCGCCGCCGCGCTCCACGCGATCAGGGCGTCGACGGTCCCGACCTGCGCGGCCGTCAGCACCGCGCCGCTCAGCGCCGTCTCCGGCTCCCGCCCGTCCGCGGCCGCCGTGACGACGCTCAGCGCGCGACGGCCGATCCACGCGCCGCCCCCTTCGTCCCCACAGATCGGGCCCCAACCGCCGCAGCGCGCCATCGTCCCTGTCGGTCCCCGGCCGAACGCCACCGACCCGGTCCCGGCGATCAACAGAATCCCCGGCCCGTCGGCGAACGCATCGTCGAGCGCGATCGTGGCGTCGGCGTGCACCATCACATCGTCGGCGAGATCGCGGCCCGCGAGCGCCTGCCAGAGCGCGTGACGCTCGGGCTCACGGCCGGCCCCGGCGACCCCGACGCAGAGCACCGCCGGCGTCACCGCCGCCATCCCGGCCGCCTGCAACGCCTGGCCGACCGCCGCCGCGATCACCCCCGCGGCACGCTCGGTCTCGCCGGGCCGCACCGCGCTCGGGCCAGCCTCCACGCTCGCGATCGGCGTCCCGCGCTCGTCCGCGACCGTCACCCGCGTCCGGCTGCCCCCGCCGTCCACCCCCACGACGATGCGCGTCACGCCACCACCTCGACTTCGGCTGCCGCCGGCGCCGCGGCCGTGTGTGTCAACGACGCGAGCATGCCGGTCCCGAGCGTGATCAGGGTGCCGATCAGCGCATACCACGGCCAGGCGATGCGCGCGAGAGGCGACAGCAGCGGCGCGAGCGCGGGCGCGATCGACTCCAGCGGCGCCGCGAAGAACACGACCGACATGGCCGCGATGCCGGCCGCCATCCCCGTGATCGCATCGCGCTGCTCGGCCCGCCGCCAGAGGATCCCGAGGAAGAACCCGCCGAGCAATCCGCCGTAGGTGAAGGACGCGATCTGAAGGGCCACATTGACGATCGGGGTGCCCGGCTGCCGGTAGAGGAGCGCCCCGCCGGTCAGCACGACGCCCCAGAGCAGCGTGAACAGCCGACCGGCACGGAACGTCGCGGGATCGTCGGCGCTGCGGCGCGTGAGGGGAAGGTACAGGTCGTGGGTCGTGGACGCGGCCAGCGAATTGATCGCACCCGAATGCGTGCTCATGGTCGTGGCGAGTATACCGGCGATGATGAGGCCGACGAGCCCGGGAGGCATGCGCTCGAGGATGAATGTGGGGAAGACGGCGTCCGCCTGCGTGAACGGCCGGCCGCCGTAGTAGGCGTAGAGCCCGAGCCCGATCAGGAGGAAGACCGCGAACTGCACCAGCACGGCGATCCCGCTCCCGATGAGCGCCCGGCGCGCATCACGGAGTGACGAGGCCGCGAGGAGGCGCTGCACGATCAGCTGGTCGGCACCGTGCGAGGCCATCGACAGCACGGCGCCCCCGAGCACGCCCCCCCACAGCGTGTAGGCCCTGGCCAGGGTCGGCGTCGCGTCGATCAGCCGGGTCTTCCCCGCGGCCGCGGCGTGCGCCCAGATGGCGGGCCAACCACCGGGGACCGCGCGCCCGAGCAGCACGAGGGCCGCGACCGCGCCCACCAGATATACGCCGGTCTGGAGGACGTCCGTCCAGATGACCGCGCGCATGCCGCCATGGTACGTGTAGAAGACCGTGAGGCACCCCAGCACCACGATCGCGAGCGGCATGACGGCCGACCCGGGGGCCACCGAGCGGAGGATGAGCGCCAGCGGGATCGCCGTGGCGAAGACCCGGACCGAGTCGGCGAGCGCCCGCGTGACCATGAAGACGATCGAGGCGAACCGCCGCGTGGCGAGCCCGAAGCGCTGCTCCAGCAGGGCGTACGCGGTGACGAGGTCGCCCTGGATGTATCGCGGCAGGAGCGTGAAGGCGACCACGACCCGGCCGACGACGTAGCCGGCCGCGATCTGGAGGAACGTGAAATCGCCGAGGTACGCCACGCCCGGAATGCTGATGAACGTGATCGCGCTCGTCTCGGTCGCGACGACCGAGATGAGCACCGCCCACCACGGGATGGCGTGGTCGGCGACGAAGTAGTCGCGGCTGTTGCGCTGTGTGCGGCCGAGTCGGACCCCGAGGAGCGTGGTGCCCGCCAGATAGGCGACCACGACGGCGACGTCGAGCGGCGAGAAGACCGGTTTCACCGCCGCTGATGATGGCGTTCGCGCCAGGATGTGAGAAGGCCCGCGATCCGATCACCGATCGCGGGCCTTCGGTCCCGGCGAGATGGCGCGACGTGCCGTGGGCTCAGACGCGCCGCCGACCGATCACGCCGAGAACGAGCTGCCGCACCCGCAGCCGCCGGTGGCGTTGGGGTTCTTGAAGGTGAAACCGGAGCCCTGCATCGACGACACGTAGTCGATCGTGACGCCCTGGACGTACTGGGCCGAAAACGGGTCGACGAACACCCGGAAGTCGCCCTGGTCGACGACCAGGTCATCCTCGGCGCTCTGGTCCTCGATCAGCAGGCCATACTTGAACCCGCTGCACCCGCCCGGCTGCACGCTCACACGGAGCCCGCCCGTCTCGGGCGAGACGCCCTCGGCGTCCATGAAGCGCTTGACTTCGGTCCTGGCGACGGGCGTCAGGGTGAGCACGACGTCGGGCTGCGCCTCGGTCCGCGACTCGGCGTGCGCCTCGGCAGCCTGTGCCGCGGGCTGCTGCGTGGTGGCCATCAAACCTCCTGGAAGTTGCTGAAAGCTATCGTGTTATGTAGCCCGGTTCAACGCGCTCGGTTCCCAGCACCGGCCGCGAGGCCGCGTCGGGGGCCGCGAGCGCACCCGGGAGCGGCTCGCCGGAGGCCGGATCCGCGACGCCGAGGGACCAGGCGATCCACGCGAACGCAACGAGCGCGAGCGCCAGTAGCGCGAACCCCGTTGCCGGAGGGCCGAATATGAGCTTCCCGATGCCGAAGAGGCAGGCGTACGCGGCCACGATCCCGGCGATCCAGTTGACCCACGCGAGGCGGCCGACGCTCAAAGGCTCGGCTCCGAATCCCGCCCCGATCGCGACGTGGCGCCATCCCGGGCCCCCGGGCCGGACCCGCCGGTAAAACGCCTCGAGGACCGGCCCGGGCTCCGGCGCCGTGACCCAGGTGACCGTGAGCCAGACGACAGTCGTGATCCCGACCGTCACCAGCATCACCCACGCGTCGGCATTCGGATCCCCGGGAGCGAAGTGGCCGGGAATCGTCCGCAACGTGATGAGGGCGGCCACGAACGAGACCACCATCGCGCTGATCTCCGACCAGGCGTTGATCCGCCACCAGTACCAGCGAAGGATGTACACCAGCCCGGTGCCGGCGCCGAGGGCGATCAGGAACCGCCAGGCCCGCTCGATGGACGAGAGTTCACTGGTGACCAGGATCGAGCCGAGGAAGAGCAGGACGGTCGCGATGCGCGAGACGGCCACGTAGTGGCGCTCGGAGGCCTCCCGGCGGACGAAGCGCTTGTACACATCGTTGATCAGGTACGACGCGCCCCAGTTCAACTGCGTGCCGATCGTCGACATGTAGGCGGCGGCGAAGCCGGCGAGCATGAAGCCGCGCCAGGGAGTCGGCAGGAGATCGACGAATGCGTGGACATACCCCGACTCCTTGTCCTGGAGCGTGGGGTACAGGATCACCGTCGCCAGTCCGGTGACGATCCAGGGCCATGGGCGGAGCGCATAGTGGGCGATCTGGAAGAAGAGCGTCGCCAGCACGCCGTCCCGCTCGGTCCGGGCGGCGAAGATCCGCTGGGCGACATAGCCGCCGCCCCCGGGTTCGGCGCCCGGATACCAGGCCGCCCACCATTGCACGAACAGGAAGACCGAGAGGGCGAGCAGCGGCATCCAGGCGTAGGCCGTGATCCCACCGCCGGCGCTGACCGAGACCGGCAGGACCGAGAGCGCGGCCGTTTCGGACCCGAAGTGCGCTGTGAGCTTCTCGCGCATGACATCGATGCCGCCGACCGCGCGCACGGCGAAGATCGCCAGCACGATCACGGCCGCCATCTTGATCACGAACTGCACGAGGTCCGTCCACAGCACCGCCCAGAGCCCCGCGGCGACGGCATAGCAGACCGTGACGACGAAGCAGATCCCGACCGCGAGCTCGGGCGAGACCCCGAGCGAGATCGTGAGGATCTTGATCATCGCCCGTGTCACCCAGCCGATGATGATCAGGTTGATCGGGACCGCCAGGTAGATCGCGCGGAAGCCACGAAGGAACGCCGCCGGCCGCCCGCTGTAGCGGATCTCCGAGAACTCGACATCGGTGACGACGTTGGCGCGGCGCCAGAGCCGCGCGAAGAAGAACACGGTCAGCATGCCGCTCATGACCATGTTCCACCAGAGCCAGTTGCCGGCCACGCCCTTGGTCGCGACCAGTCCGGTGACGAGCAGCGGCGTGTCGGCGGCGAACGTGGTCGCCACCATCGACGCCCCGGCGAGCCACCAGGGGGCGGCGCGGCCGGAGATGAAGTACTCGGCCAGGCTCTCGCCCCCGCGTTTCGTGAAATACAGGCCAATCCCCGTGGACAGCGCGAAGTACGCCGCGACGATGGCCCAGTCGATCGATGTTAGGTTCATCTCCTACTACGACGAGGGTGTGGCCGAGGTGAAACGCGCGTGAGCAGGCAGGGAGTCGGACCGTGCGGCCGAGGGGCGAGCGTCTGAGAGGATCCCGGGGGTGTGGGTGTGGGTCTGGGTGGGGCGGAGCGGGCTGGAGACGACATCTGGCGGCCCTGCGGCGAGGGGGGACCTCCGGCGCCGCGCTGGCGCTCGGCCTCGTCGCGTGCGTCATCGGCCACCCCAAGCGGCCGCCGGCGGTGCACACCGGACGCATCCTGCCCGGCATCAGCGTGCTGCTGGAGGATAGCCTCGGGCTGATTCGGGGCAAGCGGGTCGGGTTGCTCACGAACCAGACGGGGGTCGACCGGTCCGGCGCGTCGGACGTCGCGCTCCTGACCCGGTCGGCGCGCGCCGTGCGCGCGGACGTCCACCTCACCGTGCTCTTCTCCCCGGAGCACGGACTTCGCGGGGTCGAGGATCGGCAATTCGTCGGTGGCGGCGTCGAGGGAGCGACTGGTATCCCGGTGTATTCGCTCTACGGTGCGAGCGTGCTCCCGCCGCCCGATAGCGTGCTCCGGCGGCTCGACGTGCTCGTCATCGATCTCCAGGACGTCGGGACGCGCACCTGGACGTACGTCGCCTCGATGGTGTACGCCCTGGGCGCGTGCGACCGGATCCACCTGCCGGTCGTCGTGCTCGACCGACCCAACCCGATCACCGGGATTCACACCGAGGGACCGATCCTCGACAGCGCGCTCGCCAACCCCGAGCCCGGCGCGCCCGGCCGGCCGGCCCGACCATACGCGCTCGCGCCCATCCCCCTCCGGCACGGACTCACGATGGGGGAGCTGGCGCTGTACTACAACGACGTGCTGGGGCTCCATGCCGACCTCCGCGTCGTGCCCGCGCGCGGCTGGCGGCGGGCGCTCTGGTTCGACGAGACGGGGCTCCCCTGGGTGCGCCCGTCACCCAACCTCCCGTCGCCCGAGAGCGCCCTCATCTACCCGGCCCTCGTCGCGTTCGAGGCGTCGAACCTGTCCGTGGGACGCGGCACCGCGGACGCCTTCCAGCGTCTCGGCGCACCCTGGCTGGATGCGCGCCGGGTCGTGGCGTTGCTGGCCGACCGAGGGCTGCCGGGCGTGCGGTTCGAGCGCGATGACTTCACACCGGAACACCCGACCGACGGCAAATACGGCGGGCGTCGGGTCGCCGGTCTCCACGTCGTCGTCACCGACCGGGACGCCTTCCAGGCCTCGCGCGTGGGCGCGGCCCTGCTCTGGGCCGTGGCCAGGGTCGACCCCGACTCGCTGCATCTCGACACGCTGGCCTTCGATCTCCGGTTCGGATCCCCGGAAGCGCGGCTCGCGCTCCTCCGTGGCACGGATCCCGATGCCGTGATCGATCGGTCGCTGCCGGCGGTCGTGGCATTCGAGCAGCGCGCCCGGCGGTACGCGCTGTATCACTGACGTGTGGCGGCTCGGTGGCGCCCCTTTCTCGGCGTATTCCGGCCCGGTAACTTTGACGGGCTGGGGCGTCGCTCCGGCGAATGTTTTTGCCTGTGCCGCGTCGGCGGCGGCCGCCTAGCTACGCATGATACCTCTGTGGGAATGGATCAAGCGCGGGTATCTCCATCTCATCGAGCCGATCGCATCCGTTCTCGTGCGACGCGGCGTGAACCCCAACATCATTACCACCCTCGGGACCTGCTGCTCGATCGCCGGCGGCATCATCTACGGGGCGGGGCACATCCGGACCGGTGGCTGGTTCCTGGGACTGACGGCGTTCTTTGACGTCGTCGACGGCACGGTCGCCCGCCGCAGCGGCCGCACCAGCATCTTCGGCGCCTTCTACGACTCCTCGCTGGACCGGATCGCCGACGCGGCCGTGCTCGCTGGGCTGGCCGTGTTCTACGCCACCAACCCGCGCCATGCGAGCGTGCCGATGCTCGTCGTGACGCTGGCGGGCATCGTGGGCGGGTTCCTCGTCTCCTACACGCGAGCCCGGGCCGAAGCCCTGGGGATCGACGCCAAGGTGGGCCTCATGCAGCGTCCGGAGCGCGTCGTGCTTCTGTCGGCGCCGCAGGCGTTCTTCGGCCTCGCCCTGGACGGCTGGGTCCTGGCGGCGATCGTCGTGCTGTTGACCGTCACCTCGTGGGCCACGGCGGTGCAGCGCGTGGTCACCGTCTATCGCGCCACGTTGCCGGCGTCGGGCGTCACGATCACGCCTCCCGCCCGCTTTTCCCGCGCCACGCCCGTCGCACCGCGGGCCGCGCTCAAGGGGAAATGACCGACTCTTCCGCCCCGACCGTCCGCCCGCCCACCGGGCGGCTCGGCATCATGACGCCCGGGCTTGGCGCCGTCGCGACGACCTTCATGGCCGGCGTCGAGAGCGTTCGCCGCGGGACCGCGCCACCGATCGGCTCGCTGACCCAGATGGCGACGATCCGCCTCGGCCGCCGGACGGAGAACCGCGCGCCGCTGATCAAGGATCTGGTGCCGCTGGCCAGCCTCGACGATCTCGTCTTCGGCGCGTGGGACCCCATCCCCGACGACGCGTGTACCGCGGCGCGCAAGGCCGGCGTGCTGGAGCCCGCCCACATCGACCGGGTCGCGAGCTTCCTCGCCGGCATCACCCCGCTGCCGGCGGCGTTCGACAACAAGTACGTGACCCGCATCAACGGCACGAACGTCAAACGCGGCAAGACGAAACGCGACCTCGCCGAGCAGATCCGTCAGGATATCCGGGAGTTCAAGAGCCGGAACCGGCTCGACCGCGTCGTCATCGTCTGGTGCGCGTCGACCGAGATCTACATCAAGCCCGGACCCGCCCACGCCACACTCGAGCAGTTCGAGAAGGCGATGGAGCGCAACGATGACGCGATCGCGCCATCGATGCTCTACGCGTACGCGGCCCTCATGGAGGGCGTGCCCTTCGCCAACGGGGCCCCCAACCTGACGGTCGACATGCCCTGCCTGATCCAGCTCGCCAAGGATCGCGGCGTGCCGATCTCGGGGAAGGACTTCAAGACCGGGCAGACGTGGCTCAAGACGGCGATCGCGCCGGGGATCAAGGCGCGCATGCTCGGGCTCGCCGGGTGGTACTCGACGAACATCCTCGGGAACCGCGATGGCGAGGTGCTCGATGACCCGGCGTCGTTCAAGACCAAGGAGGAGTCCAAGCTCAGCGTGCTGCACTCGATCCTCCAGCCCGAGTCCTACCCGACGTTGTATGGCGATTTCTCGCACGTCGTGCGGATCAACTATTACCGGCCGCGCGGCGACAACAAGGAAGGATGGGATAACATCGATATCGTCGGGTGGATGGGGTACCCGATGCAGATCAAGGTCAATTTCCTGTGCCGCGACTCGATTCTCGCGGCCCCACTGGTACTCGACCTGGCGCTGTTCTCCGACTTCGCGCAGCGCGCGGGACTCAAGGGGATCCAGGAATGGCTCTCGTTCTACTACAAGAGCCCGATGGCAGCGAGCGGGCTCCAGCCGGAGCACGACCTTTTCATCCAGCAAACGAAGCTCAAGAACACCCTGCGCCACCTCGTCGGCGAGGAGCAGATCACCCACCTCGGGTTGGAGTACTACGCGTGACGGTCGGATGGGCGGCCGCGCTGGCCCTGGTGGGCGTCGCCGCCTGCGGGCCGTCGAGCAACCAACCGCCGGCCCTTCGCCTCTGGACGTCCGACATCGCCTTCCAGGTGTCCTCCGACCCGTCGCCGCCGCCGGCCCGGCAGGACATCATCTTCAAGGTCGTCGCCCGGGACAAGAACTCGGGCCAGGCGATCGAGGGCGCCGAAGGGCGGGTGTTCGCGACGAGCCGCGACGGGGTGAACACGTGGGACGGTCTCACGCCGGGCCCGCAGCCCGGCACCTATTACGCGAAGCTCAACTTCATCGCGTCCGGCGACTGGGCGGTCGGGATGCAGTTCCGGCGGGATTCGACCAAGCCGATCGAGCGGTTGGACTGGCGGCAGGAGGTACAGGCGGCGACAGGGGAGGCGCCGATCCGATGAAGCTCTTTCATCGAAGCCAGATCGCCCCGGCGGCCGTGCTGGCGGCGGCCGACGCGTTCTTCAGGGGCCTGGGCATGACCACGACCGCCAACGCGCCGCGTGGGCGGACGTTCGTCGGGCCGCTCGGGACCCTCCGGATCACGGCCGTGCCGGAGGGTGGGCACTACACGTTCGTCGAAGCCCAGACCGACCAGATCGGCGAGAGTCGCCTCGACAAGAACGTGAAGAAGTTCTTCGTGCAGATTCATCGGCGCGCCGAGCCCGCTCACACCATCGAGGCCGCGTACTGATGGGAACCCGGGCGGGGGGATCATCGAACGGCGGCCGTCGGCGGAACGGGGGCACGACGACGGCCGCCCAGCCGGCCGCCGGGGCTGCTATGCGGGCCCCCGACCGGACCGACACCGCCCGCGACGCGCAGAGCGGTCTCTCACGCGCGCAGCGGCTCGAGCTGTACTACTACATGCGGCTCACCCGCTCGCTCGAGGAGCGGCTGGTCAACCTGTATCGCCAGACCAAGGTCGTCGGTGGGCTCTTCCGCTCGCTGGGTCAGGAGGCCGACGCCGTCGGGAGCGCCTACGCGCTTGACCGAAGCAAGGGCGACATCCTGTCGCCCCTCATCCGCAACCTCGGATCGATGCTGGTCCAGGGTGCTCGGCCAGCCGAGATCCTCCGCCAGTACATGGCGAAGGGCGACTCACCGACGCGAGGCCGCGAGCTCAACATCCACTACGGCGATCTCGTGCGCGGGTTCATCGGCCAGATCTCGCACCTCGGCGACATGGTCCCGGTGATGGCCGGCGTCACGCTGTCGTTCAAGATGCGGGGGCAGGATCGCGTCGGACTCGTCTACGTGGGAGACGGCGCGACCTCGACCGGCGCATTTCACGAGGGCCTGAACTTCGCGGCCGTCCAGCGGTGCCCGCTCGTGGTGGTCGTGGAGAACAATGGCTACGCCTACTCGACGCCGGTCGCCAAGCAGACGGCGGCGGCGCAGTTCCTGGACAAGGCCGCGGGCTATGGGATCGCGGGCGAGCGCGCCGACGGGAACGATGTGCTCGCGACCTACCAGGTGACGAAGCGGGCCGTCGATCGCGCGCGTGCCGGTGGGGGCGTGACGCTGATCGAGCTGCTCACCTACCGGCGCAAGGGGCACGCCGAGCACGACAACCAATCGTACGTGCCGCCGGGCGAGATCGAGCACTGGGAGCGCGAGAACGACCCGCTCGACCGCTACTCCCGCGCGCTGCTCGCGTCTGGTGACGTCGACAGCCAGGAGCTGGCGGCCATCGACGCCCGCGCGCAGCAGGAGATCGACGCCGCGGCCGCCGACGCCGAGGCGGCGCCCATGCCGGTCGGCCCGGACGCCCTGGTCGGCGTCTACGCCGATCCGCCCGCGGCCGAGATGCTGTGGTTCCGGAGCGGGGTGACGTCGGCGGTCGCAGTGCACGAGCGGCCGGCCGGCTGGGGGACGCACGATGCCTGAGGTGACCTACCTCGAGGCGATCCGGCAGGCCCTCTTCGAGGAGATGGAGCGGGACCCATCGGTCTTCTGCCTCGGCGAGGACATCGGGGCCTATGGCGGCGCCTTCAAGGTCACCGAGGGGCTCCAGGCACGCTTCGGGGAGGGGCGGGTGATCGACACCCCGATCTCGGAGGCGGCGATCGTCGGTGCCGCCGCCGGCGCGGCACACATGGGGATGCGGCCGGTCTGCGAGATGCAGTTCATCGACTTCATCTCGTGCGCCTACGACATGCTGACGAACTACGTCGCGACGGCCCGGTATCGGGCAATGCTCCCGTGCCCCATGGTGGTCCGGGGCCCGAGCGGCGGCTATGTGCGCGGCGGCCCGTTTCACTCCCAGAACCCCGAGGCCGCTTTCCTGCACACTCCGGGGCTCAAGATCGTCTATCCGGCGACGGCGAGCGACGCCAAGGGACTGCTCAAGGCCGCCATCCGCGACGACGATTGCGTCCTGTTCTTCGAGCACAAGTACCTGTATCGCCGGATCAAGGAGACGCTCCCGGCCACCGATCACGTCGTCCCGATCGGCAAGGCGCGCCTCGCGCGCGAGGGGCGGGACCTGTCGATCATCACCTATGCGGCGACCGTCTGGAAGGCGCTCGAGGCCGCCGAGCAGCTCGAGCGCGAGGACGGCCTGTCGATCGAGGTCCTCGACCTCCGTTCGCTGCTCCCGATGGACGACGACGCGATCGTGGCGACGGTGCGCAAGACCAATCGCGTCCTCATCGTCCACGAGGATACGCGGACCGGGGGGATCGCGGGCGAGATCACCGCACGCATCAACGAGCGGGCGTTCGAGTGGCTGGACGCGCCGGTGCTTCGAGTGACGGCGGCCGATGTGCCCCTGCCGTACGCTCCGCCCCTCGAGGACTTCGTGCTGCCGCAGACGGCGGACATCGTGCGAGCGGCACGGCAGCTCGCCCGGTACTGACCCGCCGTGGCGACGGAGGGACGAGCGGCCGGCGGGGACGGGCGAGAGGAGGCGAGCGGACCTGGCAACCGTTCCCGCTTCACGGCGTTAGGATGCTTGATGACGATCGCCGGCTTCTTCAGCGGCGCGATGATCGCGGTGCTGGTGGCGAAGATCCGCGGGTCGATGATGCACTGTACGCCGGTCGACCCCGAGCTGCCGGCGTGCAATTGGGAAGCGTTCGCGGGGGTCGGCGGCATCATCGGAGCGGTCAGCCTGCCTGCCCTCGTGCTCTGGCAGGTGCTGCGTGGGCCACGGCGGCGTGGTGACGGAGCGGCACGGGACGACGCGGGCGGGGGGCGGCCCGGAGCACCCCCGCACGGAGAGTTGTGAACTCAGAACGAGGGTATGTCGGTGGCGCGCGTAGATGTGATCATGCCCCAGATGGGCGAGTCGATCGCCGAGGGGACCGTTTCCAAGTGGCTCAAGAGCGTCGGTGATGTCGTCAAGCGCGACGAGCCGATCTTCGAGATCTCGACCGACAAGGTAGACGCCGAGATCCCCTCGCCGGCGGCCGGTACCCTGGCCGAAATCCTGGTCACCGAGGGGCAGACCGTCGCCGTCCAGACCGTGGTCGCGCGGCTCGAGACGAGCGTGGGCGCGGCGGTGGACGCGCAGCCGGCCGCGCAGCCGGCCGCGGCCGCGGCTCCCCCGGCGCCGGCCGGGGCCGGTGCGGCGAGCGCCACGCCGGCGTCAGCCGCATCGCGCGCCTCCGCTTTGCCGCCCACACCGGCCCCGCGCGCCACGGTCGGCGCGGCTGGCGGTGGTGGCCGTGGTGGCGGCCGCGATGGCGCGCCCGCGGCGGGCGGCGGGGGGAATGGCCAGAGCCTCGAGGAGCGGCTCCGGACCAAGTCGTCGCCGCTCGTGCGGAAGATCGCGGCCGAGCACGGGATCGAGCTGGCGAGTCTCGCGGGGTCGGGGGTCGCGGGTCGAGTCACGAAGCGCGACATCGAGGCGTTGCTCGCCGCCGGACCCGCACCGGCGGGCGCGGGAGCGCGCCCGGCCGGGCCGCCGCGACCTCCGATGAGCGGCGGGCACGAGCCGCTGCTGCCGCCGCCCGAACCCTGGGCCGGCGATGTCGTCGAGCCGATGTCCAAGATGCGGCAACTCATCAGCGACCACATGGTCGCGTCGCGGCGCACCGCGGCCCATGTCACGTCGTTCTTCGAGATCGACCTGACGCGCGTGGCGCGGATCCGCGCCCAGAAGCGGGCCGAGTTCGAGTCCGCGAGCGGCCAGAAGCTGACCTATCTGCCGTTCGTGATCAAGGCGGTGATCGATGGGCTCAAGGCGTTCCCGGCCGTCAACGCCTCGGTCGCCGATCACGATGTCATCTATCGCAAGCAGTACAACATCGGCATTGCCGTCGCGCTCGAGTGGGGCCTGATCGTGCCGGTCATCAAGCGGGCCGACGAGCTGTCGATCGTCGGGCTGACCCGCGCCCTCAACGACCTGGCGGCCCGGGCGCGGGCCAAGCGGCTCCAGCCCGAGGAGGTACAGGACGGTACCTTCACGATCACCAATCCGGGTGTATTCGGGTCGCTCATGGGCACGCCGATCATCAATCAGCCACAGGTCGCGATCCTCGGGGTCGGCGCGATCGAGAAGCGGCCCAAGGTCTTGACCGGACCCGATGGGGAGGATGTCATCGCCATCCGGACCTGCTCGTACTTCTCGCTCTCGTTCGATCACCGGCTCATCGATGGCGCGGTGGCCGACCAGTTCCTGGCGCACGTGAAGAAGCAACTCGAGCACTTCCCCGAGGGCGCGCTGTGAGTGGTGGCCGGGTGCTCGCGCTGCACCGGACGATCGTCACGCCGTCCGATCGAGGTCGCTTCCTCGACCGGGCGCGGGAGCTCCGCGAGCATTATCGCCGCCACGAGTGCCGCTACTGGGTGTTCGAGGAGGCCGAGCTGTCGGGCGCGTTCATCGAGTTCACGGAGGCCGCCGACGCCGGCGCGCTCGCATCGGCACTTGCCGGCGCGCCCGAGCCCATCGTCGATCCGGCCCGCATCTATCAGGAGGTCGAGCTCTAGCGGCTCGACCGGGGCGAGAGGAGTCGTCGCATGTCGTTTCGCACGATCACTGTCGGTGACAGGGCGTGGCGCGTCTATCCGTCCGGCTTCGTGACGCAGTACGATCGGGACGAGTTCGGGATCCTGTTCGTGCACGGAACGGGCGCGGAGCGGGAGGTCCGGGTGACCCGGTACTCCCCCACCGGGACGCTGTCGCGCGAGCAGTCGCTCGCGCAGCTCACCGAGCGCGAGCTGGCGCGGTTGTTCCAGGAGTCGCAACCGAGCTTCACGTCGCCGGAAGCGGGCTACGCCCCGTGACCGAGGGCGGTGAGGGTCGGAGCTCGCCCGACCCGGCCGCCGACCGGCACGTGGATCTGCATACGCACTCGACCGCCTCGGACGGGGCGGTGGAGCCGGCCGGGCTCGTGGAGCGCGCACGGGCGGCCGGACTGGTGGCCGTCGCGCTCACCGATCACGATACGGTCGACGGCGTGCCCGAGGCCCAGGCGGCCGCCCAGACTGCCGGGATCGACGTCATCCCGGGGGTCGAGCTGAGCGCCGTCGAGGAGGACCGGGAGGTGCACATCCTGGGGTTGCACCTGCGCGACACGGCGGCCCTCGAGCCGCGGCTCGCAGCCTTGCGCGAGGCCCGCGCGCGGCGGGCGGCGGCGATGGTCGCGGCCCTCAATGCCCAGGGCGTGGGTGTGACGCTGGGCGATGTGCTGGCTCACGCCGGGGCCGGCGCGGTCGGCCGCCCGCACGTGGCGCGGGCGCTCGTCGGCGCCGGCTGGGCTCGCGACCAGCGGGACGCGTTCGACCGGTACCTGGCGACCGGGCGGGTGGCGTATGTCCCCAAGGAGCCGTTCTCGGTGGCGGACGCCATTGACCTGATCCACGCCGCGGGCGGCGTCGCGGTGTTCGCGCACCCCGGCCGGGAAGGGACGCGGGCCCGGCTCGAGGAGCTGCGCGCCTCGGGGCTCGACGGGGTCGAGGTCCGCCATCCGAGCCACTCGGCCGACGATCAGGCCCGCCTCGGCACGCTCGCCGAGTTCCTGGATCTCGTCCCGAGCGGCGGCTCCGATTGGCACGGGGCGACGGACGGGCCGCGGGTGCTCGGCGCGATGAGCATTCCTGCGGCCTGGGCGGACCGCCAGGCCCGGCGAGCGAACGCCTACCGACAGGCCGGAGGGGACCCGTGGAGCTCCGGGGGCGCGTCGCACTCGTAACCGGCGCCGGCCGGCGTGTCGGCCGCGCGATCGCGCTCGGACTCGCCGGACGCGGGGCCTGCGTCGCCGTGCACTACAACACCTCGGCCGAGGGCGCGCACGCGGTGGTGGAGGAGATCCGGGCCGGGGGCGGGCGCGCCGAGGCATTCCCCGCCGATCTCACCGACGCGGGCGCGGCCGAGCGGCTCGTCGACGCCGTCGTGGGTCGGCTGGGCGCCCTCCAGCTTCTCGTCAACTCGGCCGGCATCATGCTGCGGACACCCCTCGGTGCCGTGACGCCCGACCTCTGGGACCGGATCTTCGCCGTCAATCTCCGCGCGCCCTTCTTCGTCGCTCAGGCGGCGGCCGCCCGGATGCCCGACTCCGGCGGGGCCGCGATCGTGAACATTGCCGACCTCGCCGCGTTCGAGGCCTGGTCGGGCTACATCCCGCACGGGATCAGCAAGGCCGGGATCGTGCAGATGACCCGCGCGCTCGCGCACGCCCTTGCGCCGCGCATCCGCGTGAACGCCGTTGCGCCCGGCGCGGTCCTGCTCCCGGACGGCTGGGATGCCGCCGAGGGCGAGCGGCTCGTCGCGACCACGCCGCTCCGACGGCTCGGCGCGCCCTCGGACGTCGTCGGCGCAGTGACATTTCTCCTGGAGGCGGAGTATGTCACCGGGGAGACGCTGATCGTCGACGGAGGCCGGCATGTCCGCACCTGATGGCGCCGCGCGCACCGACTACGGAACGATCGTCATCGTCGGCGGCGGCTGTTACGGATCGTACTACGTCCGACAGCTCGGCCGGGCTCGGGCCGCCGGGGCGCTCGGGTGGAGCCGCGTCGTCGTCGCCGATCGCGACCCGCAGTGCGCCGTGGCGCGGGCGCTCGCGGCGGGGGACGTCGCCACGCCCGGCGTGACGGTCGCCGTCTCGGACTGGCGGACGTTCTTCGATGCGTATCTCACCGGGGCCTGCGCCGATCCCGCCGGGTCGGCGCGCGACGCGATCGTCCCGTCTCCGCTCATGCCGCACCTGATGTACGAATGGCTGCGCGACCGGGCGAGTGCCCGGTGGCCCGATCGGCCGGTGGCGACGCGGGCGGTGGATCACGCCCCCGATGTCCCCTGGCAGCGGGCCGGGCCCGAGGGCACGCGCTACGTCAGCTACGCCGAATGGATCTGCCCCGTGAACTGCATCGAGCCCTCCACCTGCCCCAAGACGCGCGACGTCCGCTGGTGGAGCATGCCTGACGCGCTCGCGCGCTACGTGACGCGGGAGCGGGCTGCCGGTCGACCACTCGTGGGCCCGGTTATCTTTCACTGTACCCACCGGGCCTACGGCGTCGGCATGTTCGACACCGCGAGCGTCGTGCACGGAGAGGCGGTGGTCCGGGAAGCCGGCGAGCGTGGCGCCGCCGACGTGCTGGTCGGGACGGTCTCACACTGCCACGGGGCGTTGAACATCCTCTCGATCGGCGAGATCGCGAGGGCGGGGGCCAACACGTAGTGGACGCGACGACGAATACCGAGTACGACCTCATCATCGTGGGTGCCGGACCCGCCGGTTTGACGGCGGCTCTCTATGCCGGACGCTCGATGTTGCGGACCCTCGTGCTCGAGGCCGGGATGCCGGGCGGCGAGCTGCTCAAGACGGAGATCATCGAGGACTACCCGGGCTTCGAGCACATCGACGGCTGGGACCTGGCCCAGCGCTTCGAGGCGCACGCCCGCAAGTTCGGGGCGGCATTCCGCACTGGCGTCACCGTGACGGCGATCCGGAAGGGGCGGGACGGAATCTTCGACGTCGAGACCGACGACGGGGAGCGTGTCCGTGCGCCGACCGTGATCGTGACGTCGGGCGGCACGCCGGTGCGGCTGGGTGTTCCCGGCGAGGTCGAATATGCGGGGAAGGGGGTCTCCTACTGCGCGATCTGCGACGGCGCGTTCTTCAAGGGGCACACGATCGCGGTCGTCGGCGGCGGGGACGCCGCGGTCGAGGAGAGCGATTTCCTGACGCGCTACGCGGACAAGGTGTACCTCATCCATCGCCGCGGCGAGCTTCGGGCGTCCAAGATCCTCCAGCAACGCCTCTTCTCGAACCCCAAGATCGAGGTCATCTGGGATTCGGTCGCGACCGAGATTCAGGGCGACGCCCAGGGTCTCGTCCACAACCTCCGACTCCAGAACCTGAAGTCGCTCGAGCAGCGGGACCTGGCGGTCACCGGCGTGTTCATCTTCATCGGGTTCCGCCCCAATACCGGGATCGTCGAGGCGCACGTCGACCACGACGATATGGGATATCTCCTCACCGACGCCAACATGGAGACCTCGCTCGCCGGGCTGTTCGCGGCCGGCGACGTGCGGGCGCAGCTCACCCGCCAGGTGACGACGGCCGCGGGCGATGGCACGACGGCGGCGATCGCCGCCGAGAAGTACCTGAGCGCGCGCCGCAGTACACCGCCGGGCCTCGAGCCGGAGATCATCGCGACGGGAGGGTACGCGGTGTGATCATCACCCGGACGACGGTCGGGCCGTTCCGCGAGAACGCCTACCTGGTCGTCGACGAGGAGAGTCGGCGGGCCGTGTACATCGATCCCGGTGACGAGGCACCGCGTCTCCTCGCCGCGCTCGAGCGGTCCGGCGCCACGCTCGAGGCGATCTGGCTCACGCACGCGCACATCGACCATATCGGCGCGATTGCCGGCATCCGCCGCGTGCACGATGTGCCGGTGCATCTCCATCCCCTCGACGAGCCGGTGTACGGGCACGGCGAGCAGGTGGCGCGCCTGTACGGCGTCCCGTTCGAGGTCCCACCGCCGCCAGACGTGGCGTTGCGCGAGGGCCAGGAGATCCGAATCGGGGGACGCACGCGGTTCCGCGTGATGCATGTGCCGGGACACGCACCCGGGCACGTCATGTTCGTCGGCGACGACGTGGTGTTCGGGGGCGATCTGCTCTTCGCCGGCTCGATCGGACGGACCGACCTGCCGTGGTGCGATCCGGCGGCGATGCAGGACTCGTTGGCGCGCGCGGCTGCGCTGCCGGAGGCGCTGGCCGTTCATCCCGGACATGGTGCGGCGACGACGATCGGGGGCGAGCTGCGTGGGAATCCGTTTCTCTCCGGCGTCGCCCGCGTGCTCCACAGCAACGCTCCGTGACGGCCGCCCGGCCGCTCGTTGTCCTCGCCGTGGCCGCCGCGTGGGTCGGCGCGGCCGTTCTCCTGTCCGTGTCGGTCGCGCCGGCGGCGTTCGCCACCCTCCCATCGCGGACGCTCGCCGGCGCGCTGGTGGGCCAGGTGCTGCCGCCGCTGTTCCTCTCCGGGATCGCGGGGGCGGGCGTCGCCGGCGTGCTCGGCGGCACCGGCCCGTCGGCGGCGCATGCGGGCGCGCGGATCGCGGCGGCCGCGGCGTGGGGCGCCCCCTGCGCCCTCGCCCTCCTGGTCGTGATGCCGCGGATCGAGCGCATCCGGCAGACGGTCGGCGGGCCGATCGATGCGCTGACGCCGGGTGATCCCCGGCGCCTGGCGTTCGGGCGGCTCCACGCGACGAGCGTCGGGCTCCTGGGGGTCGCCATCGTGGCGGCGATCGCGATCGCCGTGCTCGCCGCGCTGGCCGCAGCGGCCACCCACCCCTCGTCCGACGCTGCCGGGCGGGCCGCCGCCCGCGCCCCGCTCGCATCCTGACCACCCCACCAATGGCCACTCCGACCCGCACCGAAAAGGACCCCCTGGGCGAGCTCGCCGTTCCCGCCGACGCCCTGTACGGCGTGCAGACCGAGCGCGCCCGCCAGAACTTCCCGATCAGCGGCCTTCGTCCGCTTGCCGTGTTTGTGACGGCGACCGTCTGGATCAAGAAGGCCGCCGCCCTGACGCATCGTGAGACCGGACGCCTGGACGGGTCGCGGGCGGACGCCATCGTCCGGGCCGCCGACGAGATCCTGGCCGGGCAGCACCTGGACCAGTTCGTGGTCGACGTGTACCAGGCCGGCGCCGGCACGTCGCACAACATGAACACGAACGAAGTGCTGGCCAATCGAGCGAACGAGCTGCTGGGACGTCCGCGGGGCACGTATGCGCCGGTGCACCCGAACGATCACGTCAACATGGCGCAGTCGACGAACGACGTGATCCCGACGGCCATCCGGCTCGCCGGCCTCGCGCAACTCGGCCCGCTCCTGGATGCGGGCATGACGCTGGCGCGGACGTTCCGGGAAAAGGGGGGCGAGTACGACGGTGTGGTCAAGGCCGGCCGGACACATCTCCAGGACGCGATGCCGATCCGACTGGGTCAGGAGCTCCGGGCCTACGGCGAGACGCTGGAGCGGAACCTCCGGCGCGTGACGCAGGCGGCCGATTTCCTGCGCGACCTGGGGATTGGCGGAAGCGCCGTCGGCACGGGCGTGAACGTCGAGCCCGAGTATCCGGGCCTCATGGTGCGTCACCTCCGGGAGATCAGTCACCTCGAGCTTCGCGAGGGGCGTGACCGGGTCCAGCTGATGCAGAGCATGGGCGACGTCGCTGCCTACAGCGCGCAGCTCAAGGTGCTGGCGCTCGACCTGAGCAAGATCGCGAGCGATCTCCGCCTGCTCGCGAGCGGTCCGCGGACGGGGCTGGACGAGATCCTGCTGCCGGCTGTCCAGCCGGGGTCGTCGATCATGCCGGGGAAGGTGAACCCGTCGATCCCGGAGATGGTCAACCAGGTGTGCTTGCAGGTGATCGGCTGTGACGCGTCCGTGGCGGCGGCCGCGGAGCACGGGCAATTGGAGCTCAACGTCATGATGCCCGTGATCGCGTTCAACGTGCTGCTGGCCGGGCAGATCCTGACGGCGGCCATGCGGGTGCTCGCCGAGCGCTGCGTCTCGGGGCTGACGGCGAACCGGGAGCAGTGTGCCTACTGGGTGGAGCGCTCGGCGGCGCTCGCGACGGCGTTGGCGCCGCAGATCGGCTACGCGCGCGCGGCCGAGGTGAGCAAGGAGTCGGTCAAGGAGAATGTCCTGATCCGCGACCTCGTGCGGCGCGAGGGGCTGCTCCCCCCCGACGAGATCGATCAGGTCCTCGACCTGCGGAAGATGACCGAGATCGGCGTTCCCGGCGGCGCGCACGGCGTGTAAGCCCGTCGTGGGGCGGCCGCCAGGCCGCCCCGTCGTAGGGGCGGCATTCATGCCGCCCGCGACCCTCATCCCGCACCGATGCCTGGCCCCGCATTTCGCGCGGGTCCCGCGTCCCGCGGCCACCAATGGAAGGGGTTTTTTGATGGTGCAGGGGCAATTCGCGTCGCGAATTGCCCCTGCACCGGAAACGGCAACGACGGGCGCGGGTGCCGCCGCGCGCGCGGCAAACGTGCGCGCCCCGTCGTAGGGGCGGCATTCATGCCGCCCGCGACCCACATCCCGCACGGATGCCGGGACGGCCGCGTCCCGCGGCCACCAATGGAACGGGTTTTTTGGATGGTGTCAGGGGCAATCGCGACGCGATTGCCCCTGACACCGGGAACAACAACGACAGGTGCGATAACGGCACCGTGGCGTGTGGGCGCATGGATGCCCCCGGCACCGCGAACGACGGGTGCGACCATCGGCGGTCGTGGGACGTTGGCACCCCGGCGCGTGCCCGCCGGGAACAACCACGACGGCCGCGACGCGGGTGCCGCCGTGCGCGCGGCAAACGTGCGCGTACCGTAGGGGCGGCATTCATGCCGCCCGCGATTCGCACCCCGCACGGATGTCTGGCCCGGCATTTCGGGCGGTCGCCGTTGGCGGAACGGCCCGCATCCCGCACCCATGCCGGGGCGGCATTCATGCCGCCCGCGACCCGCATCCCGCACGGATGCCGGGACGGCATGGGATGCCGTCCGCGTCTGGCATCCCGCGCCCACGCCCGGCGGTATGAATGCCGAACGGCGACGGCGGACGGCGTGAATGTCGGACCGGGCATCGGTGCGGGATGCGAACGGCGGGCGGCATGAATGCCGCCCCTACGGGGGCGTTTACCGGCATGCCGCGCCGATGCCGGCCGACGTGCGGAACGGCAACGCAACGGCGGGTGGGTGACGCGGGCGCCGGGCGGCGGGCGGGGCCCGACCTTGCTCCGGCTCGCCGTCCGCCCTAACCTGCAAGCATGCGGATTACGACCTGGGCCGAGTATGGGCTGATCTGCGCCCTCCACCTGGCCCGGCGGGCGGAGGAGGGGCCGGTCACCGGCCGCGACCTCGCCGCCCGGGAGCGCCTGCCCACGGACTACGTCGAGCAGATCCTGCTGCGTCTCCGCCGGGCGGGCGTCGTGCAGAGCACCCGAGGGGCCCGCGGCGGGTACGTGCTGGCGAGAGCTGCCGAGCAGATCTCCGTCCGGGACGTCATCACGGCCTCGGAGCTGGGCACCTTCGACCTGCACTGCGTGACCCATCCGGTGGAAGAGGAACGGTGCTCGGCGGCCCAGCAGTGCAGCATCCGCCCGGTGTGGGTGCTGCTTCAGCAGAAGATCGACGATGTGCTGGAGAGCGTGCATCTCGCCGACCTCCTGCACGAGGAGGGCGTGGTGCGCCAGCGCGTCGGGCTCCCGGTCCTCCAGGCCTGACGCGGCCGTCCGGCCGCCGCCACCGACGGGTGATCGTGCGCATCCAGCTCTGGCGCCGGTGGCGGGCCGACCGGGACCGTCGGGGCCGCGCGTCCACCTTCGTGGCGTCACTGCTGGCGGAGCCGCCCGAGAGCGACGTACGCTGGCTCGCCGAGACGGCGACCGGCGGCGACGTGGACCATGCGCGCTGGGAGCTGCGGTATCTGCGCCGCGCGGCCGGGCTCCTGGCGGCCCAGCGCGACGCGCTCGACGACCGCACGGCATCGCTCGTGTCGGCGGCGTTGCTCCGTGCACTGCGCCGCGACCCACAGGTCGCGCCCGACCGGGCCGACGTGGCCGCGCGACAGTTCAATACGCGGCTGGCCGCGTACGCCGACGCGCTCGAGGCCAAGGGCGGGGACGCGCGGCCCGGCGAGCGGCTTGGACGCGTCCTGCTCGGGTTCGCCGGGCGGCTCGATCCGGGGCCCGAGGAGCTGGTCGCCGCCGGACAGCGCGTCGGCGCGTACCGACGGGAGTCGTCCGATGCACTGCGAGCCGCATTCGGGACCGCGGCGCTCCCGGACGACATCGCACCGTCGCAGATCCGGGCCGGCTAAGCCGGCAGCCGCTCCTCGCACGGCCATGAATCGCCACGCCCGTGGCCGACCTCCCGCCGATCCGGAGCGGCCTGCGGTTGCCCTGGTCGGAGGCGGCGACGACTGGGTGGCGCGCATCCGCCATGGCGACCCGTCGGCGTTCGAGGCCATGTATCTCGCCTACTACCAACCGCTGTGCGCGTTCGTCGCCCGGTGCATTGGAGAGCGCGATCGCAGCGAGGAGCTGGTCCAGGACCTGTTTTGTCGGATCTGGGAAGGGCGCGAGGCGTGGCGTCCGGCCGAGGCCACACTGCGTGGCTACCTGTTCCGGGCGGCACGAAACCGTGCCCTGAACGATCTGAAGCACCGGCGGCGCGAGCGGGAGTTCGCCGAATCGTCGCCCCCCGCCGAGCCCGCGCCGACGCCGGAGGCTGGGGCCGAGGCGCGGGATTTCGCCGCCGCTCTCGCCGCCGCCCTCGCGGGCTTGCCGCCGAGGTGCCGGGAGGCCTGCGTGCTGCGGTGGCAGTACGGACTCTCGCACGCCGAGATCGCGACCACGATGGATGTCGCGGTGAAGGCCGTCGAGGCACTCATCACGCGCGGGTTGAAGGCAATGCGGATCGCGCTCTCCGCCTTCGGGTGACACCGGCCGGGTCGGGGTGAGGCGGATGTAGGGTGAAGGCCGGGCTCGGTTGTCGTATCGCGTATGGTCGACAACGAGCCGCCGGACTGGTCGCTGATGGAGCGCGTGGCCGCTGGGCACGCGACCGAGGGGCAGCGGGCAGCGGTCGAGCAATGGATCGGCGGGGATCCGGAGCGGCGGGCGTTGTTCGAGCTCGTGCGCCGGATCGTTGCCGGGACACGCGATTCCGCCGCGCCGACGTTCGATGCCGACGCCGCCCTCGCTCGCGCGCGCATCCGCCTGGGGCTGCCGTCGGCTGCGACGCCGTCCTCGGTGTCGCCCTCGGTGTCGTCCTCGGTGTCGTCCTCGGTGCCGCCCTCGGTGCCGCCCTCGGTGCCGTCGCTCCCCATGGCCGTGCGCCCCGCCCGCCAGCGTCCTGCGCGCCGTCCGATGGCGGCGCCGGGTGCCCCGGGGATCTGGCGGCAGGCAGCGCTGGCGGCCGGCATCGTCCTCGCCGTCGCCCTCGGCGTCACCCTCTCCACCTCCCGACCGGTCGCACCGGTTCCTGGACGGACGTTCGTCACCTCGCGCGGCGAGCGCGCGAGTGTGCTCCTCCGCGACGGGACGCGCGTCGCGCTCGCGCCCGCGACCCGCCTCACCGTCCCGTCGACCTTCGATGCCGGGCACCGGACCGTCGCGCTCGAGGGAGAGGCGTTCTTCTCCGTCGTGCACGACGCACGGGCGCCGTTCACCGTCCGGGCCGGGAACGTGGTCGCGACCGACGTCGGCACGAGCTTCGATGTCCGCGCGTACGCCGGCGACCGCACGGTCGCGGTGGCCGTGCGCGACGGACGCGTCTCGCTCGCCGCCCCCGCGACGTCGCGGGCCCGACCGGTGTCCCTCGGAGCCGGCGACCTGGCGACCGTGACTCGCGACACCGTCCTCGCGGTTGCGCACGGCGCCGACGTGACGGAACTCAGCGCCTGGACGGGCGGGCGACTGGTGTTCCGGGCGACCCCACTGCGCGATGTCGTCACGGCCGTCGCCCGGTGGTACGACGCCGATCTCGCCGTCGGCGATCCGTCGCTCGGATCCGTTCCGGTGACCGCGTCGTTCGAGGATGAGCGCCTCGACGATGTCGCACTCGTTCTCGCCCGCGCGGTCGATGCACGAGTTGCACGCCGCGGATCGACCCTCCTCATCGTTCCAACCGGCTCCCGGCCGTAGGAGCATCATGCGTCCCCTCGTACTCATCGTTCTCCTCACCGGCTCCGCCCTCGGCGCGCAACAACCCACCCGGCTGGCGGACCACGCGGGCACCGGCCCCGCGTTCTTCACCCGGTCCAGCGGCGGCCGGAAGCGGATCGATGCGCGCGGGGCCGCGGTGCTCGAGCGACGGGTAGCGATGCACCTGGCGCCCGGCACCGTGGGCGAGGCCCTCGACACCCTGGCCGCCCAGGCCGGGCTGCACATCGCCTACAGTCCCCGCGTCGTGGACCTCACCGCGCACGTCTCACTCCAGGCCGATGACATCAGCGTCGGGGCGGTACTGACGGACATCCTCATGGGTTCGCGGATCGATGTGGAGGTGGTCGGCGGCGACCAGGTGCTGCTCGTGCCGGAGGTGACCCGCCACCAGCCCGCCGTGCGCCACGCGCGTGGCCGCGTGCTGGACCGCGCCACCGGCGGGCCGGTGGCGGCCGCCCAGGTGCTCGTTGCCGGCACGGCCGTGACCACGGCGAGCAGCGACAGCGGCACCTTCGCACTCGTGCTCCCGCCGGGGGCGACCACGCTCACGGTCCGCCGGATCGGGTACCTCCAAGCGACCGTCCCGATACCCGCCGACACGAGCGAGATCGTCGTGAGCCTCGAGAAGGACGTGCTCCGGCTGGACGCCATGGTCGTGACCGGCGTGGTGACGAGCATCTCCGCGGCCAACGCCGCGAACGACGTGGCGGTCCTCGGCGCCGAGGACGTGTCGCGGGTACCCGCCCCGACGGTCGAGAACGCGCTCCAGGGGAAGATCCCGGGTGCGCTCATCGAGCAGAACAACGGCGGCGCGCCCGGGGGCGGGATGCAGATCCAGGTTCGCGGCATCACCTCGATCTACGCCAACGCGCAGCCGTTGTACGTCGTCGACGGCATCATGATCAACAACGGGACCGTCAACAGCGGGCTCAATACGATCAGCCATTCGGAGGGTGGCGTCGGCCCGAGCCAGCAGGACAACAGCCCCAATCGGGTCGCGGATCTGAACCCCTCGGACATCGAGAGCATCGAAGTGCTGAAGGGCGCGTCGGCGTCGGCCATCTACGGGTCGAAGGCGTCGTCCGGCGTGATCATCATCACGACCAAGCGGGGCTCGAACGGGGCGGCCAGGTGGTCCGCCTCCCAGAGCGTCGGACACTTCGCGCTCGCGAACCGATACGGTCTGCGGACGTTCCCGACCCTGGCGAGCGCGATCGCGTGGGGCCGGTCCTTCGGCGTCGACTCGGGCTTCATCGCGACGACCTACGCGGGGCCGCAGGACTACCAGTCGCAGCTCTTCGGCAATCGCGAGGCGTCCTATCAGTCCGATCTGAGCGTCGGCGGCACGTCCGGGCACACGCAGTACTTCCTGTCCGGGATGACCAAGTACGACAACGGCATCCTGACGAACACCGGCTACAACAAGCAGACCGTCCGCTCGAATGTCACGCAGGGACTGGGTGGCGCCCTGTCGGTGAGCGCCAACCTGCTGTACGCGAACTCGACCACGCGCCGTGGCGTCACCGGCAACGACAACATCGGCATCAGCCCGTACGATGTCTTCTCGTACACGCCGCAGTTCGTGACCCTCGGCCGCCGGCCGGACGGAAGCTGGCCGATCAATCCCTTCGGGCCCGCGAATCCGTTCGCCGATGCCGTCGAGATCCAGACCCCCGAGTACGTCAACCGGTTCGTGGGCGGTGGAACCGTCGACTGGCGCCCATATCAGTCGGCCAACCAGGCGCTGCGGGTGACGCTGATCGGCGGCACCGACCTCACGACTCAGCAGGACAAGTTCTACGCCCCGCCGGACCTCCAGGTCGAACAGCAGATCCCGACCGGGCTGCCGGGTGTGGCGCAGGACCAGTACGGGAAGACGACGCACATCAACTACTCACTCAACGTCGTGCACCACTATGCGGCGTCCCGGCAACTGGACGCGACGACCTCGATCGGCTACGTCCGGGAACGACGGACCCTCGACCAGCCGCTGGCCGCCGGCCGCGCGCTGCTCGCCGGCACCAACAACCCGACCGTCGGTGCCATCCAGACGGTCGGCTACGACGCGACCGACTCCAGGGATCAGTCGGTCTACGCGCAGGAGCAACTCCTGCTCTTCGGGGAGCGTGCCGCCCTGACGGGCGGGGTCACTGCCGAGCGGACGACGAACGACGGCAGGATCGGGAAGTACTACCCGTACACGCGCTTTTCCGGCTCGTATCGGTTTCCGTCGCTCCTCCGCGGCGTCGATGAGCTCAAGCTCCGCGCCGCCTACGGTCAATCGGGAACGCAGCCGGACTACGGCGTCAAGTACACGCCGTTCAACATCGGCGTGTCCGATGGCGGTGTCGGCGCGTATCTGCCGCTCCTCCTCGGCGATTCCGCCGTCAAGCCGGAGCGCGAGACGGAGATCGAGACTGGCCTGGACGCGACCCTGCTCGGCTCCCGGGCCGTGCTCGGCGTCACCGTCTATCAGAAGCGGCTCACGGACTTGCTGCTCCTGGCCGCGCCCGCGCCGTCGCTGGGGTACGACTTGCAGTGGATCAACGGCGGCGAGTTCACGAATCAGGGGATCGAAGTCCGGCTGGAGGCGACGCCGATCCAGACCCGGAGCGTCCAGTGGGTGACCACGACGAGCTTCTACCGCAACTACAGCGTGGTGAACAGCCTGCCGGTGCCGAACTTCAACTTCAACGGCACGGCGCTGTACGGGACGTACCGGATCCAGGTGGGCCGGTCGGTCTCGCAGATCGTCGGCAACCGGCCGGGCGCCGACGGACAGCCCGTGCAGGTCGGCGACGGCCAGCCGTCGTTCGTCATGAACTTCGCGAACGAAGTCACCCTCGGCCCCGTCCGCGGCTCCGCGGTCGTGCAGTGGAACCGCGGCGGGAACACCTCCAACTTCACGGATTTCCTCTACGACATCGGCCCGGGGCTGCTCGCCGACACGACGCTCACCAGCCGCCGCATCGCCCAGTTGAACGCCAACGGCACGCCCTACCTCGAGTCCGGAGGCTTCGTCAAGCTGCGCGAGGTCGCGCTGCGCTACACCGTCCCGATCGGATGGCTGAAATGGACCGGCGGGCGGATCTCGAACGCTGCCCTGTCATTGACTGGCCGCAACCTCCTCATGTGGACCGGATACCTGGGGCTGGACCCCGAGGTCACGTATATCGGTCCGCAGCAGGTCGCACGGGGCCAGGATGTCACGCCATATCCGCCGGCACGCAGCTACTTCCTCTCCCTGGACCTGAGCTTCTGATGGGGTACCCTGCGCTCGTCCGCCACGCCCGACGCGTCGCGCTGCCTGCGATCTGTGCCGCGGCCCTCGGGTGTACCGACACCAACGTGCCGTTCCTCACCGCCCCGACCGCGATCGCCAGGACCCCGACGGGACTCCAGAACGCGGTCACGGGCCTGTTCTTCGCGGCCCGCATCGACGTGGGCTCGTCGATCCTCGCCATGTCGGCGTTCGCGCGCGATGCCGGCGACTTCACGAACACCGAGCCCCGCTGGGTGACCCAGGGGTTGGGGCTGGTGCCGATCCTGCCCCAGGATCAGCTCTTCTCGCTCTGGGACCAGGAGTTCTCGAACGCCAAGCTGGCCAATACCATCCTGGCCTCGATCGCGCAGGTGCGGCCCGCGTACACACCCGCGCAGGTGGCGGAGCTCACCGGCGTCGTGCAGACCATGAAGGCGCTGCAGTTCATGATGATCGCCGAGAGCCACGATTCGACCGGCGTGCCGGTGGCCTCGATCACGAGCACCTCGCCCGCCCCCATCCTGTGCAACGCGGACGTGTGGCGGTACATCGTCGCGCTACTCGATTCGGCCAACGTGGCGCTCGGCGCGGCCGGTGCGACGCCGATGCCCGTCATCCTGCCGTCGGGATTCGCCGCCGTGGGCGGCTTCGGCGGCCCGAGTACGAGCCCGGGCTCGTTCGCGGCCTTCAACCGCGCCCTGGCCGGCAAGGCCGGACTGGAACTGGCGTATGCGATCGCGCGGGGCGCGGGGGCGGGACCGACCCCCACGACCGCCGGCGCGCCCGACCGCCCGGCCCTCCTCCGGGCCGACAGTGCCCTGCAAGCGTCGGCCCTGTTCGACCCGGCGGCGATCACGCCTCCGTCGCTCGGGACGTTCGCGCTGAACGACCCGTTCGCGGTATACCATGTCTGGAGCGGCCAGTCGGGCGACATCCGCAATCCCGTCAGCGAATTCCTCGGCACGTTCCCGGTGATGTGGGATTTCGTGGTCGACGTCGATACCACCGACGCCCGGTGGCGCGCGAAGTTCGCGCTGAACCCGAATCCCGTGCAGGAGAAGGCGTTCGCCGCCGTTGCATCGCCGTTTGTCTTTGCCTACTATGCGTCGCCATCGGCCCCGGTCCCGATCGTGCGCAACGAGGAGCTGACCCTCGTCGACGCGCAGATCCAGCTCGGGCTCGCGCAATATGCTGCCGCCGCGGCCCTCATCAACACGGTCCACCAGCAAGCGGGTGGGTTCTCGACGCCCCTCACGATCCCGGCCGACTACATCCACGTGCGCGATGCCCTGCTCCGCGAGCAGCGGATCTCCACCGCCTTCGAGGCGAGCACCGACCGGACCATCGCGATCCGGATGTACGGCATGGCCTCGGTGGCCGACACCACGTGGGTGGCCCGCGGACCAGGGCCGGACTCGACCGGCATCGCGAATGCCGAAGCCGCACTCGGAGGGCCGGTGACCGATCTGCACACCACGACCCTTCCGGTCCCGCAGTCGGAGATCGATGGCCGCCACGGGAATGGTGTCGTGTCCTGTCCGTAGCGGCTCGCGTGCGGCGCCTTCGCCCTCCGACGACCCGGGCCCGGGCGCCGATCGCGCGGGCGCGATGGTGGATCGGCCGTGCCACCGCTGCGCTCGCCCTCATCACCCCTCCGGCTGAATCCGGCGTGGCCGGGCCCGCCCGCGGGCTCGGAAAATCGTCGGACAGCACCGTCGTGGTCCTCCTCGGTACCGGGATGCCCCGGCCCGACCCGTCGGCGTCCGGTCCGGCGACGGCGGTCGTCGTCGGCAAACGCCTCTTCCTCGTGGATGCGGGGTCGGGAGTCGAGCGTCAGCTCGCGGCCGCGGGCCTGCCGATCAACGGGCCCGAGGCGACGTTCATCACGCACCTGCACAGTGATCACACACTCGGGTACCCCGACCTGATCCTGACGTCATGGGTCATGGGCCGCTCCCGACCGCTCGCCGTCTTCGGGCCGCCCGGACTCCGCTGGATGACCAATCACATTCTGGCCGGGTACCGCGAGGACATTCGCGTGCGGACCGACGGCCTCGAGCACGAGCGCGCGGCGGGTCTCGCCGTGTCGGTGCACGAAGTCCGGCCCGGCATGGTCTACGACAGCGCGGGCGTGCGGGTCACGGCGATCGCAGTATCGCACGGAAGCTGGCCCTGGTCGTTCGGGTACCGGTTCGATACGCCGGGCCGAGTGGTGGTCATCTCCGGGGATACCCGGCCGTCGGCCGCCTTGGCGCGGGCGGCGGCGGGCGCGGACGTGCTCGTGCACGAGGTCTACGCGGCCGCGACCCTGCGGCCCGAGTCGCGCCCCGGCGGCCGCGACTGGCCGCGCTACATGCACAGCTTCCACACATCCGACGTGGAGCTCGGCCACCTCGCCGCCGACGCTCGGCCCGGCCTGCTCATCCTGACGCATATCATCCGCGCCGGGGCGTCCGACAGCACGCTGCTCGCCGGCGTCCGGAGCGGCGGGTTCGGCGGGCGCGTCGTGGTGGGCCACGACCTCGGCCGGTACTGACGGGAGGCACTCTCGGGCGGTCGACGCTCGGTCGAGGGCTCGGCAGTGGACGATGCCCGTCTCGTTCCACGGGCGACCCGGTGACTGCGGTCAGCCCCGACCCTGCTCTTCGCCGGTACGGCGACCAGGCGTGGGTCTCCGTCGACCGCCGGGATCACCGGCAGTCCTTGCAGCTCAACCCTGGCCCGCCTGTCCGATTCTGAGACGCGGCATGTCAGGACCGGACGGCGCGAGGGTCGCGCGCCCGCGGCGGCCGAACTGCAAGTCGATGCTGCGCCGGCATTTCGATCGATGTCGGCTGCCGGCACGGTTCGTTCGTCTGCGGTGTCCGGATCTTCCGAGAGGGCGGGGCCCCGATGGAGACGGCAATCCAGGAGCTGCGGTACGCCGCGCGCCGACTGGCGCGAACGCCGGCGTTCACGCTGATCGCGCTCGCGACCCTCGCTCTGGCGATCGGCGCCGGCACCGCGGCCTTCAGCCTCGTGAACGGTGTGCTCCTCAAGCCACTCGGCTTCGAGCGGCCGAGCCGACTCGTGTACTTGCACGGAACCGATCCGCGGCGAGGGAGGATCGATCTCGCGCCGCAGGACCTGATCGATTACCGCGACCAAACGCATAGCTTCACGACCGTCGTTGCCATCGAGAGTCGGCAGAGCCTCAACCTGCTTCGTCCCACGGCTCCGCCACTGCGCGTCAACGCGGCTCGGGTGGGCGCCGAGTTCTTTTCCGTGCTGGGCACGCGCGCACAGCTCGGCCGAATGTTTGCTTCCGGCGAGGATGCACGGACGGCGACCAGAGTCGTTGTGCTGTCCGACGCCGCGTGGCGGCGCGATTTCGGAGCCGACCCGCGGATCGTCGGAACCCAGGTCACGCTCGACGACAAGCCGTATGTCGTGGTGGGTGTCGCGCCACCTCGCTTCACCTTCCCCGACAACGCCGAGCTCTGGTACCCGGCGGTCTGGGAGGACTGGGAGATCGGCGACATCGGCCGTGGCAATCACAACGCCGTTGCGATCGCCCGGCTCCGCGACGGGGTCACGCTCGCGAGCGCGCAGCGCGATCTGGGCACGGTCGCGCGCCGCATCGCTCAGGCGTTCCCCCAAGACGCAGGCATCGGCGTGGCGGCCGTTCCGCTTCGGCAAGCGGTCGTGGGCGACGTCGAGCGTCCGCTCTGGGCGATGCTCGGCGCCGTGATGTTCGTACTGTTGATCGCCTGCGCGAACGTCGCCAACCTCCTGCTCGTTCGTGCCGCTTCGCGGGCCCCCGAAGTGGCCGTCCGCACCGCGCTGGGCGCCGCGCGCCGCCAACTGCTCGGCCAATCCTTTGCCGAGAGCACGCTCATCGCCCTGGGGGGGGCGTTGCTGGGCACGCTCCTCGCCGTGCTCGTCGTGCGTGTGCTGACGGCGGGCGGGACGCTCGCGCTCCCGCGCACACAGGAGGTGGGGATCGATGTACGAGTGCTCGCCTTCTCGGCGGCGCTGGCCGTCGCCACGGGTCTCGTCGTCGGCCTCCTCCCCGCGCTCCACGCCTCGAGCTGGGACGTCGCGCGCACACTCCGGTCGGGCAGGGCCGGCGGCACCCCGGGAGCCGGGCGCACGCGATCCGTGCTCGTGTTCGCGGAGCTCGCGCTCGGCACCGTGCTGCTCGTGGGCGCCGGGCTCCTGATCCGCAGCTTCCAGCGCCTGGCCGAGGTCGACCCGGGCTTCAGGCCCGATCATCTCGTGGTGTTCGATGTCGCCCTGAGCGGTCAGAAGTACGATGCCGACCCGCCGAGGAACCAGTTCGCGGATCGCGTGCAGGCGGGGCTGGCGGCACTCCCGGGTGTGCAGAGCGTGGCCGTGGCCGCCAACCGCCCGTTCGACCCGGAGCAGTTCGGTCCGTCGACGTTCTTCACGATCGATGGCGCCCCGCCGCCCACACCGGGCACCGAGCCCCAGTCCCGGCTTCGCCCGGTCTCCCCGGACTTCTTTCGCACCATGGGGATGACGGTCGTGAGCGGTCGCACCTTCACCGACGGCGAGAACCGGACCGATGCCGCCCGGGTGCTCGTGATCAACCAGGCGCTCGCGGACCGCTACTTCCCGGGGCAGGACCCCGTCGGGAAGCACCTCACGTACGCGTTCTGGCACAGCGGGTCGGCAGACAGCACCGTGCACCCGAGCGGGGAGATCATCGGCGTCGTCCGCAACGCGTATTACACTTCGCTCGCGGCGGCACCGGAGCCGGCGACATTCCTCCCGTACCGACGGTTCCCGCTCGGCGCGACGTTCGTCCTTCGCACCGCCCTTCCGCCGGCGGGACTCGAGGGCGAGATCCGGCGCGCGGTCGCATCGGTCGACCCGGACGTACCGACGTTCGAGCTGGGCACCATGAATGCGGCCGTGGCCGACTCGATGTCACAGTCGCGGCTGTACACGATGTTGCTCACGGGCTTTGCGAGCGTCGCGCTGCTGCTCGCCACGCTTGGCGTCTACGGGGTCGTGTCGTATGCCGTGAGCCAGCAGACACGGGACTTCGGCGTCCGCATCGCGCTGGGGGCGCGATCCAGCGATGTCGTCACCCTCGTGGTTCGCCGCGGCGTGTTCATGATCGGCCCCGGCCTGGCGGCCGGCATTCTGGGCGCGATCTTCCTCACGCGTGTCATCCGCGGGCTCTTGTTCGGCGTCGAACCGCTCGACCCGTGGACGTTCGCGGTCGTGTGCGTCGCCTTCGGCGCCGTCGGCGCAATCGCCTCCTGGCTCCCCGCCCGTCGCGCCGCGCGCGTCGACCCCATCATCGCGATGCGCTCCGAGTGAGACCGAAGGCACCGACCCCGTTCGGACGGTCAGCCCGTCCGAGCGAGGTTGGTGCTGTCATCGCGGGCCGCGCAGGCTGGTGCGCACCAGCCTGCGCGTCTCGGAGATGCCGAAGGGGGGACTCGAACCCCCACGGGCTGTCGCCCACTGCACCCTGAATGCAGCGCGTCTACCAGTTCCACCACTTCGGCCGCCCGCGAAGTATATGCGGCATTTGCAGTTGTTGGTAGGCGCGGCAGCCTGCGACGCTCCGCCGCTGCGACGGCTCGCGCCCGCGCGCGGGCGCGAGCCGGGCCGCGCGGCGTCGCACGCTATATTGTTGCCCTTTCATGGGTTTCCCCGTCACCGAGAGATGGCGCCATGGCCCGCGAGACGAGCGAGCCTAACACCCAGCCGATCGCGCGCAACCGGCGCGCGCGGCACGAGTATCAGATCCTGGAGACCTGGGAGGCGGGGATGGTCCTGACCGGCACCGAGGTCAAGGCGCTCCGCAACGGCAAGGCGACGATGTCGGATGCGTACGCGATCGTGCGGGACGGCGAGGTGTTTCTGCTCAATCTCCACATCGCCCCCTACGAGCAAGGGCACCAGTTCAATCACGAGCCGACGCGCACGAGGAAGCTGCTGCTCCACCGCAAGGAGATCCGGCGGATGATCGGGGCCGTCGAGCGACAGGGGCTGACGCTGATTCCGCTCGACCTGTACTTCAAGCGTGGGCGGGCGAAGGTCGTGCTCGGGCTGGGTCGCGGCAAGAAGCTGCACGACAAGCGCGCGGATGCGCGGAAACGGGCCGACGAGCGCGACATGGCGCGGGCCGCCGCCCGCGCCGCACGGACCCGGTGATGCTGGTCGCCGCGCTCGCCTGCGCGCTCCAGGCGGTCTCGCTCCTCGCCACACCCGCACGGGCGCCACGCGTGCTGACCGTCCGCGCGGCGGGCGCCGCCCGCGGCGAGCAGATCCCGCTCGTGACCCGGTCGGATGGCCAGCTCGCCATGCGGGCCGACCTGCTCGCGGCCGCACTCGGCGGCCGATCGCGACGCCTCCCCAACGGGCACTTCGCGCTCACCGTCCCCGGCGCCACCCTCGAGCTGGTCGACCAGAGTGGGTTCGCGACGTCCTGGGCGGGCACGGTACCGCTGCCCGCGCCAGCATGGACCGACGGACCGGTCCTGTACATCCCGTTGGCGATCGTCGCCGATGTGCTGCCCCGGGTCGCGAGCGGAGTCCTCTACGACCCCGCCCGGCAGGAGCTTCGCCTCTTTCGTGCGCTCCCGCCCGGCTCGGAACGGCATGCCGGCCGCCGCCAGGCGGGCAGCGTCCCCGACCTGGTCGCGAGCCGGGAGCCGGCCGCCCTCCCCGCCGACCCGGGCTCGGCCCGGCCCGGCGGCGCCCCCCCGGCGACTGACGAGCGGCCGGACGTGCTCGGCGTTGCCCCGTCCGGCGATGTGCTCCTGGGGAACGGCGAACGGGAGCGGTCGGCCTCCAGCGCGGCACCAGACGGGGCGGAGGGGGAGGGGGTGGGGGAG
>Ga0209062_1000682_pt1 | contig 87815 bp, 64 predicted proteins | sample Coa_R2_2_FD_187158 | JGI IMG/M metagenome (GOLD analysis project Ga0209062, IMG submission 187158) | Surface soil microbial communities from Centralia Pennsylvania, which are recovering from an underground coalmine fire - Coalmine... | ecosystem: Environmental > Terrestrial > Soil > Unclassified... | reverse complement strand
GGCAAAGAAGAATTCGGCGTGGCAAACAAAGGATGCAGAATGACGTCGTTCTACTGAGAAAGTTTTTCACCAACCCCCTAGAACTGGAATCGCAGCGAGAGCATGATCACGCGGGCATCGTTCGTCGGGGTTGTAAAGTCCGCGATTCGGCCGAAAGCGCGGTCATTAATATTAATGTCGGGCCCATTGAACCATTGCGTCGTATTTGTGGCATTAATGAAATCAGCACGGAACGTCAGGTTATAGCGTTCTTTGATCTGCGTTTCTTTGGCGACAGCGAGATCGAGATTGTCGATTCCCGGTTTCCGAACGTTGTTCAAGTATGGCGACCACGTCTCGAGCTGAAACGGCTGACGGATGGTCCATGCCGGCTTTTCACCTGAAAGGCAATTCTGGGTCTGGCCGGAGGGCAGGAGCGTGCAGGTGTTAAACCAGCGGTTGATGGATTGATTGGAGATGCTTTCGGGGCCTCCGGCTGGCGCTGCCCCATTGGGGAATTGCATGGGCATGCCCTGCTGTGCACGGGCTTGTGCGCTCACTGACCAGCCTCCGATGATTCGTCCAACAGCAGGATTCACAGTGGAGGCAAAATGGCGCGCAGGGCCGAAAGGAAGATACCAGACGGCGCTGAGTTTCACTTGTTGAGGGACGTCGAAGGGATCGATAAACCAGGATGGAGCAGGATCTGTGGGATTGAGGAACTGGTAGTCATCCATGGTTTTGGACCATGTATAAGCAACGCTAAAATCGAGCCCTGCTGAGAGCCTCTTGATCAACTCAGCCTGCAAGCTGTTATAGTCAGCCTTGCCGATGGGAAGGAACATCTCCGTGATTCCGTTGATCTGGAACTGAGGATAGGGAACGAGTAATTGCTGCTCCTGAAGCGTGGGATTGGCGAGGAAAGTTCCTTTCAACAGGCTGGCATAGGGTGAGGTTGAAGGCACGTTGAGGAAAGGATTTGGAACGCTGGCTGTCAACGCTGCCGCGCCCAGATTCAGGGCCGAGATGGGAAGATAATTGATCTGGCGTGACACCGGCAAGCGGCTGGAGCGGCTGCCGACATAGCCGACGGTTGCCAGCCAGTTGCTTTTGAATTGGTGCTGAATTTCCAATGAATATTGCTGGACGCGGGGAACATTCATGTCGGGGTCGGCAAAACTGAATCCCTGCCCCAGATTCGTGACCAGCCCCTGAGAACTTCCTACAGGAAGAAGAATGCCGGTAGGAAAGGGATTGGCGAGACTGACGTCGGGATTGGGGAGGCCTAACTGCACCGAGTACACCATATTCGTCGTCTGGCTGAAACCTGGTGCAGCCCCTGGATTATCCATCGCCTGCCCGTAAAGCATGCCATAGCCGCCCCGCACCACAGTATTAGGTTGGAGTTGATAGGCAAATCCGACACGCGGGCCGAAATTCCCGTAATGAGGATTGAAGATGCCGCGAGGGTTGCCGCCCACTCCGGCGAACTCCAAACCGCCTTGCAGATTCATCCCCGGCACTTGCAAGGGACTGGCGCAGGTGAAGCAAAAGCCTCGCGTGAGGGCATTGAAGCGATCGGAAAGTGGCCCTAAATAATCCCAGCGCAGGCCGATATTCAGCGTCAGTTTGCGGGAAAGGTGAATGTCATCCTGACCAAAAAGCGACCAGAGCCTTTCGCTGACTGCGGGGCTGCTGAGCCTTTGAATGATCCCGGCAGACAGGCCGTTATACGGAGAGGGATAGCCAAGCAGAAAATCAGCCACCGAATTTCCGGAAGCAGAAGTCAGTTGCAGCGGATTGGCAGCCGTGAAGCTGCCGCTAAAGCTGAACTCGCCCGCGGCATAGCCCGGGTTTTCAACATTCTCGCCGATCCACATCATCTGAAGACCGAATTTCATGTTGTGACGGTCATGAGTCTTGGCAAGTACCAATTCATTGGAATAAGTCAAATCAAACGGGGTCAGCCCTTCAGGATTCGACCCGGCGCCCTCGTAGCCTGACCAATTGAACTTGGGGAAATACTTGATCGCCTCGCTCACGAAAGTCGGGGAGAATCCAAGGCTGCCGGGATTGAACCCGTTGCTGATCGAACTGCCCGAAGTGGAGGTAAACCGGTCCATTCCTGTGCGGAATTCAAGGACAGTCGTGGGATTAAAAGTATGAGTGATCTGGTAAGTGAAGTCCTGGTTCGCCCGCGAGAAGGGCGAATTGCCGCTGGTATCAGCCAGGTTGAAACCGGAAGTCGTTGAGTATTTGTAGCTTCGCGTTTCATTCAGATCGTTGATAGAGTAACGGAAAAACATGTGGGTTTTGTCTGAATAGTTGTAATCCAGACGCCCGGAATATTCCGGAAAAAGGTCTACAAATTTTCTCGAATTGGCCATATTGACAAAATTGCCGACTCCCGTGATGGGGTTTCCGGTGGCATTTGGCGGCGGAATGAAAGCCAAAACAGCCTTGGCAATCGGGTTGATTCGATCAGCAGGAATGATGTTGCCGGAAAAGGCCTGACGGGTGCACCCGGACGAAGTGCATTGCGTGGTGAGGGGATCGTAGATGGTTTGCAATGCGCCGTTGCTGCTGAGCACTTGAGAAAAGTCTCCGCTCCGCATGGCCATAGTGGGGACGGTGGTTACAAAAGGATCCTGTTGCACCTGGCGGATATCCTGATAAGCGAAGAGGAAGAATAGCTTGTTGTGAAGGATCGGACCGCCGACGCTGCCGCCAAACATGTTGATGTGCCAGGGAATTCGGGGAACGCCATTACGGTTGTTGCCCCAGGTGTTGGCATTGAAAATCGTGTTTTGAATGTATTCGTATGCATCCCCATGCCAGGTGTTCGTGCCACCTTTGGTAATGGTGTTCACCACGCCGCCAGTACTCCAGCCATACTCAGCGTCATACATTGTCCCCTGGACGTTGATCTCCTGAACCGTATCTGAAATCGGATTAAAGCCAACGCCGACGGCGTGGGTGTTGCTTGAAATTCCATCGACCAGAACCAGATTTCCGCTTGTCTGTCCGTTTTGACCTGCCTGGCCCCCGTTAATGGCCTCGCTCTGGCTGCCGGATGTGTCGAACGGGCGAAGCTTCTGAACTGAAGCCACCACCGTGACGCCCGGCGAAAACCAGGTGGTCTCGATGGAATTGAGGCCGCGGAGGGGGATGGCTTCAATGCGTGCGGAGCCGATCGTCCAATTCCGGTCTCCGGATTCCGTTTGGAGAATGGGCGCGTTCGCAGTGACGCTGATGGACTGGGCAACGCTTCCCAGTTGCAAGGTGAAGTTCACTACGGCCTTCTGTCCCACGGTCAGCGTCACTCCACTCTGGACAATCTGGCTGAAACCCTGCTTTTCAACGGTGAAAGTGTATTGTCCAGGATTCAGGAAAGGTAGTTGATAGAGACCGGTCGCATCCGATGCGGCGTTGAAAACGGCACCGGTCGCCACCCACTGGGCAGTGATTTTCGCCCCTGCTACCGGCGCTCCGGATGGATCGTAAATGTGGCCTGTCACCGTTGCGCCGTTTTGCTGACCTAGCAGCAATACAGGCAAGAGCGCTGCAACCATCGCGAGCCCCGCAATCTTTTTCATCGCAAGACCTCCTCACGCGCTGATCTTTTCAAAAAGCAGCGCGCCCTTAGCAAGAGTTTTTCTTCGATGTTCAAACTCCTCTTCAGTAAACGTACTCGCTATTTGGCAAATTAAACTAATATATCTAAAAATTTAAGTCAAGTATAAAATTGATTCACTATTTCAGTAAATTATCATCGTTGAAATTGTTGAAATATAAATTAAATTATGATAATGACATTTTGCGCGTTCATCGATTTGGGCAAAGCGGGAAACCGCACGAAATGTGAGGATCAATGAATATTCATTCAGGTGTCTATGTCGCACTTCCGACGCCTTTTAAGCCGGACGGAAGTTGCGATGTAGGACGGCTTGAGCCGATGATTGATATGATGATGCAGACCAGCGTCACGGGTTTCTGCGTCGGCGGGGCAACCAGCGAATATGCAGCCTGCGACCTTCGGGAGCGAGAGCGAATATTCTGCCGAGTCGTTCGCAGAGTAGATGGACGGCGGACGGTATTCATGGGGATTGGGGCGGAGAATTGCGGCCAAGTGCTTCGTTTGGGCAAGGTCGCCGCCGATTGCGGTGCGAAGGCAGTTTTGTTGCCGCCGCCTGTATTTTTCCGTTACTCTCCGGAGGATTTGGTCGATTTTATTGCTGAAGTTGCCGGGAAATTGCCACTTCCGGTCATCCTCTACCATATTCCTCAATTCACAGCCCCGCTCAGTGTACAGCGCATCCTGGATTTAATAGAGATGGTTCCAAACATCATCGGTGTAAAAGACAGTTCAGGTCTGGCTCGAAATCTGGTAGTTTGGGAGAGAGCAAAAAAACGAAATGACGTTCGGTTTTTCTGTGGAAATGATCGCTTATTTCAAGCTGCCTTGCTGCATGGCAGTGACGGCGCAATCTCAGGGATTGCCGCTTTTTGTCCCGAGCTGCTGACAGCCATTTATCGCGCTCATCAATCGAGGCAGGCGGAGAAATGTCAGGCTCTCCAGAAGCTGCTGCTGGAAGTTGTCAGGCGAGTTGACAGGCTTCCCGCCATCTGGGGTATCAAAATAGCGCTTGAGGTTCGCGGTTATGCGCTGGGGCCCCTGGGGTGGAAAGCTGGGTCGCGCCTTCAGGGGGAGATCGAGGGATTCAAGCGGTGGTTTCAAGGATGGCTCCCCATATGCCTTCAAAATTGTGCTTCGATTTGAATGGAGACGAATGAACGACTTTTGACACAGAGGACTTTCAAGTTTTGCGATGCGAACCCACGCCAAAACCGTCCCGCATACGACGGGTAACTCCCGCGCGCTGGCCAAAGGATTGAAAATCCTCGAGCACATCGCCCGGCGCGGCCAACCCATGCCCTTGCGTGAAATTGCCGCATTCTGTGGTCTTGGCAAACCTTCCACGCTGCGACTTCTTCGCACCCTTAGCTCATTAGGCTACATCATTCAGGATGAAAGCGAGCGGTACAGCGCAGCCGTCTTCTGGCCCGCAGCCGGAGCCTGGGCCATGCTACGCGTCTTACAGTCGGTGGCCGATGATTTTCTGAGACCGCTTCATAATGAGATTGGCGAGACCGTTTCTTTAGGCTATCTTTTTGATGATCACATCCGGGTCGTGAAAGTGCTCGAAAGCCCGCAACATATTCGCATGTCCAATTTTCAAGGTAGAATTTTGCAGCCCTATGCCTCATCGCTCGGCAAAGCCATTACCGCCTTTCAAAGCCCGGAAATCATCGACCGGTTGCTGGACGCCTACGGTGTCTACCCTTTGACTCCGAATACGATGGTTGACCAGGGAATGATCCGCAATGATTTCGCTCGCATCCGAGAGCGGGGATATGCTGAGGATAATGAAGAAACCGTGCTGGGTGGGTATTGTGTTGGAGCGCCCATTCGCTCTGGCAAGATGGTGGTTGCCTCCGTCAGTGTTTCTGCGCCCAAATTCCGCCTGTCGCCGCCGCAGCTTGAGGTGCTCCCCAACGCCGTCATGCGGACCGCCAGCCAGATCTCCGAGGCGCTCACGGGTGCTTTGGGTGCCTCTGCAAGAGATTTGTAGCGGGCCTCAGCATCTCCTCACAGGAACTCACGTGACGTTATGGATGCTGTTATTCGGAATGCAGCGAGGAATCCCCCTCTGCCCATAAAGGTTTTGCAAGGTTCTTCCCCCACAAGCTCGGGACCGCCTTGGGCTCCTTGGTATGAACACCCGCGGAATTTTTTCAGCAACTTGTTGAATCGGCTTCAACGCGGCAGGATTCCGAGAGGGATGGTTGTGCTCTTCCTTCTGTCCGTGGCGCACCCAACGGGTGTTGGGGCGGCTTTCAGCCAGTCAAATTCTCTTCACGATGCGGCCTCCTTGCCCACAGTTCAGCAGAGTCAAACGGCCAGTCCACTGCCTGCTCTTGAAACCGCACAGGATTTAATTTCTCATGGAAAACTGGACGAGGCGCGATCCGTATTAATACGCGCCCTCAAAGCTTATCCTCACGAGGCCGCATTACATAATTTTTTGGGCGTGGTCGATGCCGAGCAAGGGCGCGAGCCGGCGGCAGAGCAAAATTTTAAAAGAGCCATTCGGGAATCGCCGCGCTACGCCGGAGCTTATCTGAACCTGGGTCATCTTTATCAGGTTGAGGCAGGGAAAGATCCCCAGGCCAGCACGAAGGCGATTGCAACCTACCGCGCATTGCTCAGTTTTGATCCCGGAAATGCGGAAGCGAATTACCAGTATGCCGTGCTGCGGATGCAGGAAGGCTTCTTCAAAGACTCTCTTGATCATCTTCTGGAACTGCCCTCCGCTGACCAAAACCTGCCGCGCGTTCTGGCGATTTTTTGCGCCGATTATGCCGGATTGCGGCAGCTTGACCTCGCCAATTCTGATGCTGACCGCCTGCTCAGCAGCCCAGACCTCAGGGAGGCGGACGTTCTTCCAATTCTTGCAGTGCTCCGGGCCCATTCAACCGGCCTCGCCATCCGGCTGGTGGAAGGCCTGGTCAAACGTCAACGGGCTTCACCGAGCACGTTTCAGCAGCTGGGAAAGCTCTACGAGCAGACCGGACAGTTCGAGCGGGCGCGTTCGATCCTTGAGGAAGCAGCGAGAGAGCAGCCCCAATCCGCCGCTCCCTTGATCGAACTCGCCCGCCTGGCAAACCAGCAGCACGACTATCGGGGGGCTCTGGGATACTTGGCACACGCCAGGGAGCTGGAGCCGCAAAATGCCACGATCCATTTCTTCTTCGGGATGGTTTGTGTGGAACTGGATTTGCACCAGGAAGCGTATGCGTCCTTGAAGAAGGCGGTGATGCTCGATCCGCAGAACCCCTACTATAACTATGCGCTGGGCGCTGTATGCACACAACGTGAGGATGCGCGCGAAGCCATTGGATACTTTCAGAAGTACTGCCAGCTTAGACCTCATGATCCGCGTGGAATATTGGCTTTGGGTGAGGCCTATTTTTACAGCCACGATTTCGGATCGGCCGGCAGGGAATTAAAAAAAGTCGCCTCCAATCCCACGACGGCCGCCACAGCTCATTACTTTCTCGGGCGGATAGCCAGTGACGAAAATCGTTGGACCGAGGCGATCAGCGATTTTCAGGCGGCATTGAGCTACCATCCGCAGTACGCCGAGGCCTACGCGGATCTTGGAAGGGTCTATCTGACTCAGCGGAAATACTCTCAGGCGGAAGAGGCCCTGCAGCGCGCTGTTCAGATTGATCCGGATAACTACATCGCCAACCTGAACCTGACGATTCTTTATGAGCGGACGAGGGATAAGCGCGCCACCGCCCAGGCGCAACGATTTGCCGAAATCAAAAAGCAGCGCTCTGAGCGAGCGAAGATGTTCTTGCGAACCATTCGGATTGTGCCGTGATATGAATTTTCAGCCATTCTCAAAGAGGGGAACCCCAGGTATGAATCGAAGAAGCTTTCTTTTGACAGGAACTGCAGGATTGGCGACTTTTGAAAGTTGGTTTGGGTCGCCTGTCGAACGGTTCCCCCTTCAAGCAAACGATGACGAAAATGAAATCTTTCGGTCGGCGCTCGAACCGGCCTACATTAAAAATGACCCGGAGCAGCGCTGGCGATGGCTGATTGGGAACGGATTGGTCGAGCGCGTGGTGAGATTTTCGGATCATCAGGGTCTCTACACGGAGAGCTGGCGGCACAAGCTTACGGGGACCGATTTTCTCATGCGGCCCGCCTCTTTGCCACAGCAGAACAGAGAAGGACGCCGCGCGGCTGAATTCGTGTTCCAGGCAGATGGTGCCCGGTTAACCGGCGCTGCGCACGGACCTTCTTCTGATTTCACCCTGATCGACGCCAGAATTAAGAGCCTCGAGCCCAAGGGCAAGTTGCTGGAAGTCAGGTTAAGAGCTGCAAAGAAGCCTGTGGATGTCTCGGTGTTTTATGCCGTGTACCCCGGGCATCCCGTGATTCGCAAATGGATTTCCATCACCAATCATGGGCGAAAAACCCTCAGGTTGTCGCATCTGGCTTTCGAAGTTCTTGCTTTACAGGTTGCTCTCCCTGCCGGACAGTCGCTCTTTGCGTATTACGGAGTGCATCCGAGAGAAATTTTTTATACCGGTCGCGCCGAGGACGCTGCCATCGTGACGCTGAATCCGCAAACGCGTGAGGGCCTTGTCGTGATGAACGAAGCCCCGGGTTGGACAAAGCGGACGCAAATGGTGAACTGGGGAGATGGCGTGAGCGTCATGTATGATACAGACCTCTTCCCATTCGAGAAAAGCCTGGCTGCCGGTGAGACTTTTACGACGGCAAAAGCCGGAATAGCCTGTTTCGTCTATGGTCGAGGCATGGCCGACCCTCGTTGGTCGATGTCCGCCTACACGTCTAATGTTCTGATGAAAAAGGGAGCTGCTTACTCACCTCCATGGGTCTTCAATACCTGGGAGCCTTTCTTTCAGAACTATAACGAGGAAATCGTGAATCAGTTGATTCCTATCGCGGCAGAGATGGGGTTTGATATTTTCACTTTAGATACCGGCTGGAGTGAAAATTACGCTGAGAACGAAGTCAACCGGCTCAAATTCCCGCACGGATTGAAGCCCATTCAGCAGAACCTGGAAACGCGGAGCATGCGGCTGGGTCTCTGGGAGCCACTGGCCGTAGTCAGTTCCGAAAGCAGTGTCTACCGTGAACACCCGGAATGGACCATCCGTCAACTCGATGGGCAGGAAAGGACAGCCCGATTTCCAGGACCCTCCGACCGAGTGATGTGCCTGGCTTCCCCCTACCGCGAGGCTGCCGCGCAGCGAATCATCGAGCTGATCGGAACACACCACTTGGCTTATGTGAAGATTGACCTGACCACTGTCTTCAATGCCTATGGTGAAGCCCCTGGTTGCTATGCCCGAGGGCACGATCATGCGAATTGGGCGGAATCATTGAACGGAATTTATGAAGGCATCCAGTATGTTTGCAACCGAATCTACCACGAACATCCCGACGTGCTGCTCGACCTCACTTTTGAGTTGTGGGGGCAAAAGCACATCATCGATTACGGTTTGCTCGACTCCGGCGATCTGGATTGGATGAGCAATGTGGACGATTCCTCGGCGGAATCGGCCGGACCGCGCCAGGCGCGCACGCTGCTTTATCATCGTTCAATGGCCATTCCCGTTGAGACCATGTTGATTGGCAACCTACGGGCCACAACGCCCGCCATCGAGGAACGTTTTGCGACCACGATCGGTTCTGCGCCCCTTTTGTTGGGGGATCTGAGGCAGCTTTTGCCGGAACAGGTGAAATGGTACGCAGAAAAAATCCGCTGGTTTAAAACACTCCGGCGCGAGATTGCTTTGAATGAGAGCTTTTTCCCTTTGGGCGATTGGTTGCAGCCAACCCCTGTATCGTGGGATGGCTTTGCGCGCCTCAGCCGGCAAGGTGAAGGTATCATTGTGCTGTTTAAGAACGAAACGGATCTGACGAGCGCGAGCGTTCAGATTCCAACCTATCCCTCGGGCGAATATCAAATGAAATCTGTGATGACAGAGAACTCCGTAGGTAGATTTTCCGGAGCACAATTGCGTCGTGGAGTTTCCCTCCCGCTGCCGAAGCAATTTAAGGTTCAGATTCTTGAGGTTCGCCGAAGCTGAGGAAAGCCTGCTATTCGGGAAAGAGGGGCGCGAAACGCAAACAGCTTCACTCCTCGTTGAGGGCTATGATCGGGGACCCCGGCTCTACGGGAGTGACTGTGAGGGAGTGACTTTCGAGAGGAGCCGGTTAAGATGAAATATGCAATTCAAGCCATTCAAGGGGCGTGTTGTTCTCGTTTTTCACGCGCGCTTTCAAGCGGCAAAAACCGTCTTGGATTGTCGCCCGCGCGGTGGTTGTTGTGCCGCCGAACCAGTGTTCGGTCACTTCCACCCGGCCCCCTTGCGCGCGCCGGATGCGCACCTCGCCGTCACCGTAGGGCACCACGACGAGTGAACCTGCCTTGTCAATGCCGTCAGGGGTGCGAGAAGCGACGACAACAGGAACAGCGCTGCGCACGGCCTCGTGTATTTTCGCATTCTCGCTTGGCGATTCATCAAAAGCGCCGTTCGTATCGCGCCCCGGCCGCAGGGCTACAAGCACGAGTTCGTCATTTTCAAACCGGGCCCAGGAGCGGCTGCGAGCGCCTCGTGTCGGAGCTTCGTAATTGGTATCGAGCGGCAGCACGCGAAACACGGAAGATTGACGCAGAACGTGGGTGAGGCCATTGTATTTGGCGACCCTTTCGGGCGTGGCGGCCTCACCCTGTTCATCGCCTTGGAAGTCGTTCAGCGAGCCGAGTGTGCCCACCACGGTGGAGTCAAACCAGATGTTCGGCGCACTTTGCCAATCATATCCCGAAGAGCCATAGGTTGGGACGCCGAGCGTTCCCAAAAGGCTGCTGAAAAAGAAACGGCGATTGGCTTCCAGGTCGTATTCTCCCGCGGCAAGATACAGATCGTCGGGGCTATGCAGATCGAGATAATCCAGAAAGAGCGGCGACAGCTGGTAGTACATCAACACCACATCCGGATTGACTTCCCGCATGGCGCTTACCACGATTTCCAGGCCTTTGTGCATCAGCCGCTCGCCAGCCCAGCGCTTGTCCTGGGGTGCGGCGATATCGACGCTGGGAAGCTCATAGCCAAAGTCAAACTTCACAAGGTCCGGATGATAGCGTCGCATGAAATTCCGCGCCAGTTCGCGCGCCACTTTCTCCACTTCCGGCTGAGTGAAATCCAGAATGTAATACCTGCCCCCACCCGCTGAAAACGGCTTGCCATCCGGCTGGCGCAACATGTTTTGTGGAGTAAGGCCGATGTCGCGCGGATCTTCACAGCGCATAAACGCTGCCCAAAGCCCCACACGCCGCCCGTCGGCGCGGACCTGATCGAGGAATTCGACGAAACGCGGCAGCCGGTCGGAGGCGTGTTCGAGCTTGCCGTAGCGGCCCTCCCACTTGTCGTCAATCGAAAACATTCCAGCCTGCATGCCGGAAGTTTTGAGTTCCTGGTAGATTTCGTCTAGAAAGGCCTGGTCAAGCCGGTCGCCCGTCTTCCCCCGGTCAACCTGCGCGCCCCAGGTGCAGAATTGCGGCGTCAGAGCGATCGCGGTTTTTCGCGGGGAATCCGTTTTCCTGCGGATGATCCCGGCTCTCATCAGACCCTGGTAATACTCCCGGATAGCCTCGTAATAATTGGCGCCCAACGCCCAGTAAAAACCGGCGCCCAGTGACATCCGGCCCGGGCCGCGCAGGTGTCCCCACAAGTCGCTGCGATAGTTCACCAGGACACTGCCTCGGCCCGACGCCATATCCAGAAAGAGGTCGCCGTTCGGCAAGTCCGCCAGTCCACAGCAGAACGTCGCCGAACGGCCCCGAGTATACTCGTCGCGGGCCCCGTGCTGCGAGTGGTTGATATTGAAACCGCAGAAAAAATGAGCGGGCAAGCCCCATTGCTGATGAAGGCCGGCGCTGAATGAGCCTCGCCCCAGCCAACTCCGCGTTTTCAAGCCGACATCTGAACGAACAATGGGGCTGATGGAGGAGCCTTCGCTGATGCCCGGATCGATGAGAAAAGAACACTCAAGCGACGGAACGGGATGGCCTTCCTGAACACGGGCGAAGTAGTGAAGACTCACGACATCTTCGGCGGCTGAAGTGCTGTAGATTAAAGGCTCGATTCGGAAAGACTGATCTTCAAATCGCCAGGTTACGCTGAGTCGTGCATGCCCGTTGACATCCTCGTAGAGGAAGGTCACCGACCCATCATGTGTCGAATGGGAAGCCGGTTTTCCGGGAATAATGTGGCGGGCGCCGATCCCTCCCTTGAGCGACACAACCACCAGGGGTTGAAGAGGCGCCGTGGCGATGAGCAATCCCTTGGAGTCAAGCAGCCGGAAATGATCGTCGGATGGCGACCATTCCCATGTGTAACTTGTGCCGGTAACACGCAACATTCCGCCTTGCTCGGCGATCCGCGCAGGTCGGGATTCCGCGGCTTGCGCACTCTGATCTGTTGCCGCCAGAAGCGCGGCGGCTGAAATTTGCAGAAATTGCCGGCGATCCAATGAATTCACAAAGCCTCTTCCAGAAGACTTCTTTAGAAGAACAATCGTATTGCTACCTGAAGATTACGCGGCGGGTCCACGGCTCCGGTCCAGTCGCCAAAGGTCGGGCTATTGACATCCGTGACAAATGGACCCAGCGAGGTAGGAAATGACGGCCAGTTCCACGCATTGTAAAATTCACCGCGAAATTCCAGCTTGAAGCGCTCACTGAGCTGCACCGTCTTCGTCAGGGCAATATCCTGATCGTGATAACCGAAACCAAAGACGTTCGATACGCGGGGACCTTCTCCGAAATTGAAGTTGAAGGTGCTCGCCGGCTGGAAGGCGCTTGCATTGAAGAGCGCCACGCCCGGGTTGAAATTGAACTGACTCTTACTCACTGCAAAAGCATTGGCTCCCGGCAAGAGTGCTGGAATACAGCCGGCGGCGAATTGTGAGGGAACATTGCAGTAGCTGGAGTAGAACTGGAACGGTGATCCGGACTGAAGCGTGAAAATCGTGCTTAACTGCCAACCCCCGAGGACACTGTTGAATATCCCTCCACGATTTATAAAACGCTCCCCCTTGCCGAAGGGCAAATTATAAACCACAGATGCGTTAAAAATCTGGGGGATATCATTAATTGAAAGTGAATAGTTCCGGTGAAGCTCGAACGGAGAGATGGCGCTCACTTGCGTGCTTGTCTGCGCGGTATCACTCGTGCTGAGTGTTTTGGACCAGGTATAGTTTACGTCAAACCAAAGACCACGTGAGAACCGCTTTTCCGCCGAAATCTGAAGAGAATTATAGTTGGACCATCCCACGTTTTCGTTCTGTCCATAAATATTTCCGCAATATTGAGGGTAAGGAAGAAGCGCTTGCGCCACCGTGGGCGGGCAAGCGGTCATTTGTTCCACCCATCCCGCGTAGGGGATGGACACTCCATCCAGTATCGTCTGTCCGGGCTGGAATTGATCGAACAATTGCGCGCCCATCGAGAGAAGCGATGGATTCAATGCATTCAGCGGATCCATGGCTGAGAGGAGGCGTGAGCCGTGGTTGGCCACATATGCGATGCTCGCATGAAAGTTCGGAGTGAACTGGTGGTCAATCGTCAGATTCCATTGTTGGGCGCGGGGTTCCTGATTCGCGTCAAAGGGCCGGTAATTCGGAGCATTCAAACCATTCAAGGCGGAACTATCGATGTGAGGAGGGTGCTGAAAGTTCTGGGGGAAACCGTTCTGCAACAGGAAGGCGGGTTGTAAGCCTCCGAGGCTGCTGTTAAACGCCGGTGTCACATTAAATCCGTCGGTTGCTATGCCGCCGTTCCACCCGGGGTAGAAATCCTGCATAAAAAAGATTCCCCATCCGGCTCGAATGACAGTTTTGCTGCCCAAGGCATAGGCAATTCCGACACGGGGCTGAATTGCGCCGTAGAACAGTTGTTCAGGATATGCGGCGCCGTAGCTTGCGGCGCCCCATTTGTTACCGGCAAAAACGAGCGCTCCAAGGCGATTGCCCGCCCCGGGATTCGGTGTGTTCGGGGCAAAGAACGAGGTTTGATCCTTCGCTTCGCTCGAAGGGGTGTAAAGGTCCCAGCGAATCCCGTAATCAACGCTGAGTTTCGACGTGGCCTTCCAGGTGTCGCCGGCAAACAATCCCACCGAACGCGCCTGAGGTCGCCAGGCGCTCAGTGAATAAAAGGTGGCGTTGGCGGAGCTGACGTCACCCAGAAGGAAGCTTGCCATCGAGTTGCCGCTGGGAATTCCCAGAAGCCCTGTGTTCAAATCAGAAAAGTAGAAGGTTCCTGACCCATTGGCAAGGGTTTGCGTCGGATAGGCAAAATCCCTGTATTCGCCGCCAAACTCCGAGGTGTGTGTGCCATGGACCCAGCTCAACATATCGTTGAAAATCCACGTGGGACGAGTCGTGATAAAATCGCCGTTGCCACCGTAGGGCGAATATTCCTGGAAGTTGATGGAGGGCTCGTGCTTGTGATCGTAAACGCCCGGGATCTCAGGAACCTGATTGACGCAGCAATCGGAAGCATTATAGAGGCCGGTCAGCAAGTCCAGATAGCCGCCGGCAAAATGATTCAGCAGCGTCGGGCTGAACGTGTGGTCATAGTTGAGTCGCACAACCTCGCTGTAATTCGGAATGCGCGTGTTGTTCGTATCAATCACGGCTGGAAAGGCGTGCTGGGTGAAAGGAAGAGTTCCGCGATAATGCCAGGTCACCATGACGTGATCCTTATCACCAATGTACTGATCGCCTCTGACATCCCATTGGTCCGTATGGGCGTTCAGGGCGCTCGCCAAGGCAAAGGGAGACTCATAATTTGCGGTCAGCCCGGGACGGTTGGGCAAGGGAACATACTTTAACCAATCCTGCGCCAGCGAGCCTGCCATCGCGGAAGGGGGAATGACGTTCCCGGGGAACTGCTGCCGAAGATACGGCTCGTTGCTGGCTCCCGTGGGTTGGCTGGGATTGAAGTTCGGATTCGGTTGTGTCGTGTTCGGGTCATAGATTGGATAGGGCCACTCGCTGAAGTCGCCGCTCCTCATTGCTGCGGTTGGCACCGTCAGGATCGGTTTCGTCGTCGCACCCACCGATCGATAGGCCTCGAAATTTACAAAAAAATAGCTCTTCTTGCGTCCTGACCAGAACAAAGGCGCTTTCAAGGGCCCGCCGATGTAACCTCCGCCATCGTTTTCGATGTCTTTGGGCCGCTCGGCTACCCCGAATGGGCGCGCGTTGAAGGATGTATTGCGGTTATACTCGTAAGCGCCGCCGTGGAACTGATCCGTCCCAGATTTCGTGCTGGCCACGACAACGGCGCCGGTGGTGGCCCCATATTGAGGATCATAATTCGATGTCAGCACGCTGATCTCTCCTACCGCCTCGGGAGAAATTGGGAAATCCGCATTGATCGCTATCATTCCACTCTGGCTCAGGAGGCCTTCCATCATGCTGACCCCGTCCAGCACCGCCTCGTCAGACATACTTTCGTTTCCATCAAAGCTCAAGCTCTCATTGTTGTTTCCGGTCAGAGGTTGGCCGGCTGTAGCGACGCCCGGCATAATCTTCACAAAATCCGCCGCCGACCGCTGACCTCCTTCGACCTCAATGGGCAGCTGCTCGATCTGCTGCTTCGCGATCCCTTCCTTCACCACGGCATTCTGAAAGTTTAGAGGCGAGGCATTGGCCAATACCTCGACCCTCTGTGTCGAGGAACCTACGCTAAGCTGAATGGGGATCCGCACCGTTTGATTAAGGTGCAAAGTGATTCCCTTTTGAACGAAAGTACTAAATCCCCTGGCTGAGCACTCTAACTGATAATCTCCGGCGGGGAGATTTGGAAACGAATAGGAGCCGTCAGAACCAGTGGTTACTTTTATGGCTGTCCCTGCCACAACGTAGGTCAGCGTGACTTGAGCGCCAGGAACCACAGCGCCGCTCTGGTCGGTGACAATGCCGGTGATTGTGGCGTTGGAGTTCTGCCCCTTCACGGTGAGAGGCCATAGAAGTAAAAACGCCAGCGTCAGAATCGAAACGCTTTTGGCCAATTTGATCATGGATGACCTCCTCTAGGATCGACGCAGGGTGGGTAAACTCTTATCGGACTGGGATAAGATTTATCTGCTTCATAATATCGATATGATGTCTGTGCGGAGGATCCCACCTGCCCCGCTCCGTAAATCGCACTGGAAATTGACAGCGGAGCGTAATCTATCACCACAATATCCAGGTCGTCAAGCTGCTTTTTACTTAAAAGCTGTTTCAGAAGTTTCCCTCCTTGTCAGTCGCCGTCTTTGCCCCAAGATGTACCGCAGCGCGTGCCTCGCCCCTGGCCTGGAATCCAAAACGGGAATCGTATGTTATCTTTGCAACCTCTTGGGCCTCCAGCACATCGTTGGTTCGCTTTCATCCGCTCCAGCCTCCCGCCGTAGCTCCACACCCGCCACGCCGGAGTGAGCTCTTGAGATCGGCCGAAGTGGGATGGGTGGCCATTATTCGTCATCATTGCGGCTTCAGCATAGCAGAGCGGGCAGCGCGGAGGGAGACGGATGAGACATTTGAGACGCTATTTTCCACTTAGGCACCGCCAGCGATTTTAACGGGTCAATTCATCGTAATAAATAGAGAAGAATAGACTTATCTGGGAAATTGTTCATCATTGAAGCGGATGAAACTATGCACCACTTACTTCGTTCTTCTTGAAAATAATCATATTGACGTTATGATGTAGCGTTCGCGCTGATATCCTCCGGCGAAAAGGAACACGGTTCGTCCTCTGATAATTTTTTTCAGAGAGTGTCGTCGGCAGGAATTGATTCGATGGGGGAGAGTTGCTATGGCAGTTAATCGAGCGATCGACATTCCTTTGTACGCGCAGGTGCGTGAAGCGCTTCGGAATGATCTTGCCCAAATGGAACCTGGGCAGGCGATCCCTCCTGAGCCTGAGCTGGAGGCTCGCTTTCAGGTGAGTCGCATCACCGTGCGCAAAGCTATTGACGATCTGGTGATCGAGGGATTGCTGGTCAGGCAGCAGGGGCGCGGCACTTTCGTGCAGCGGCCCAAGCTGACGCACGAGTTAAATATGATCACGAGTTGGACCGAACAGCTTATGGCGCTCGGATACACTCCCCGAACCTTGCCTTTGGAGATTGAAGAAATCGATCCACCCCAGCGAGTGGCCTACAACCTGGGGTTAGGTCCGCGGCAACGCGTATTTGCGCTGCGGCGTTTGCGGTTAGTCGCAGAAGAGCCCGTGACGCTGATGGTGAATTATCTTCCCGCGCAATTAGTGCCTGGACTGGATGCGAAGGTATCACGTCGAGAATCCCTTTACGAAACGCTCGAACAGGAATATGGTCTTATTCCGGCGCGGGCTGTCGATACGGTGGAAACTCGCTCCGCCACAGACGACGAAGCCAAGCGGCTGAGGATTGAGCACTGGGCTCCGGTCCTGTGCGTCACCCGCGTCAGTTACCTGGGCGACGGGCGGCCCCTGGAAGTGGGGATTGCCATTTCTCGGGGAGACCGGTATCAGTATCGCGTTGAGTTGCGCGGGCGGGCGCGGGCTCGGGCTTGATAGGCGGCAGGCATCTGGCATAATCCGAAAGACGTTAATGGATTCTACCAATGGAAGCTCTCGCTTTGGGCATCGATGTTGGAACGAGCACAACCAAAGGCGTCGTGGCTGACGCAGAGGGAAAAGTGTTGTGGACGGCCACGGCTTCCTATGAATTCACCCAGCCGCGACCGGGCTGGGCGGAGCAAGACCCCGCTGACTGGTGGAAAGCCGTCTGCAAAGTAGTTCGTACTTTGCTTGGCGAACATCCGGGCCTCGAAAAGCACATCGTTGGAATTGGCGTGAGCGGCCAGGGTGTGGCGGCGGTTCTTCTGGACTGTGCGGGTCAAGCCTTACGCCCTGCGATTCTCTGGCTTGATGCGCGGTGCGCGCCTCAGGCAGAGGCACTTGAAAAACGTCTTGGGAAACAAATAGCCGCCGTCAGCGGCAAGAGGCCGGCAGCCTACAACGTAGCCCCCAAACTGCTCTGGGTTTCCGAGAACGAGCCGGAAGTCTGGGCGCGCGCCTGGAAGGTGATGACGACCACCGCTTACATCACCTATCGGCTTACGGGCCGCCCCGTGATGAACCATTCGGATGCAGGAATCCTGCTCGCTTACGATCTGGCTGGCCGTTCCTGGTCCTGGAAGCTTCAGGAAGCCATGGAACTGCCGCCGAAAATCTACTGTGAACTTGCTGACTGCGATGAGGTTATTGGCTCGGTCACTCCTGATGCGGCGGAGGCCACGGGCCTTCGGGTGGGAACACCTGTCGTTGCGGGAGGTGAAGACACCAGTTCGGCGGGGTTGGCGGCGGGGGTCTTATCGCCCCAAGACGCTTTGCTTTCTCTGGGCACGGCGGCCACCGTCTATGTGCCCGCAGTCGAACCACATCTTGATGCCCGCCTGCTGGCGTTTCCGCACGTCATTCGAGGCCTGACGCTCGTGGGCGGCTCGATGGTGGCAGGCGGAAGCGCCATGAACTGGGTTGCCAATCTGCTGGATGCCGACCATTCCGAAGGGCGATCGGCGCTGAATGAAACGTTCGAGAAGCTGACGCGTGAAGCGGAACAGACGCCGCCGGGGAGCGATGGCTTGCTGTTTCTTCCGTATCTTTCCGGCGAACTCCAGCCCATCAACGATGGCTTTGCGCGGGGTGTTTTTCTGGGCTTGAGCCTCTCGACCCACCGCAGGCAGCTGGTACGGGCGGTCATGGAAGGCACGGCTTTCGCCATCCATCACAATCTCTCTCTTGCACGGGTGACAGGGGCAGATCCGAAGCGCCTCGTCGCTGTGGGCACGCCCACACAGAATCGGCTTTGGTGTCAGATTATCTCTGACGTCACGGGCTTGCCCATCGATGTGATGCAGGAACGTGGCGGAGCCGCATTGGGAGATGCCATTCTTGCCGCGCTTGGCGTGGGACTTGCCCGAAGCCCTGAAGAAATGCAGAAGGCCCACGCTATCGTCGAGGCGCGCTACAGCCCGCGTGAAGCAATTCACGGCAGATATCAAGAGCTTCACAAACTGTACTGCGAGGTCTATCCGCGGCTGCAAGACCTATTTCCTCGACTGGCGGGAAGGAGGGCGCCGGATGAAGCTTGATGAAAGGCCCGGAGGTAGCGCGGCAAATTTGAATTTTCGTTTCAAGGAGAAAATGCCGAATGGATGACATGCGATTCTTCGCCGTAGCACGAGAGATCATCGACAGGATTGAGAAGACGCAGGCCGACAATCTGCGCCGGGTTGCCGATCTTTACGCGCGCTGCATTGCGGCGGATGGCCTGGTACACCTCTGGGGCGCAGGCCACTCCGCCATGGGAGTTCAGGAAACTTTCCCCCGCATCGGCAGCATCGTGGGCTTTCACCCCCTTGTGGAACTGCCTGTAACCTACTATACGAACGTGGTTGGCGTTTCAGGATTGCGGCAGGCGCTTTTCCTGGAGCGAGTGAGCGGTTATGCGGAAGCGGTGCTTCAGAATTTTGAGTTTGGCCCGAACGATTGCTTTGTGGTGATCTCAAGCACGGGCATCAATTGCGTGGCCCTGGAGATGGCCCTGGGAGCGAAGAAGCGCGGAATGCCGGTGGTAGCCATCACCTCGCTCGCGCATCAGGCGAGCACGGTTTCCCGGCATCCATCGGGAAAGAAGCTGGCCGAAGTCGCCGACTTCGTCATCGATAACTGCACGCCGCCCGGCGATGCGAGCATCCCTGTGGAAGGTTGTGACTATCCCACCTCCTCAACCTCGTCGTTTGCAGTCATCACCATCGTGCAAACATTGAACGCAATGGTGGCGGAACGCCTGGTGAAGATGGGACACAAGCCGCTGATTCTGGCGAGCCCCCACTTTGTGGAAAATGAAGAGGAGTCACAGCGCAATATCGAAGAGTATTACAAAGAGTTTCGGCGCCGGACGCGGCGGCTTTAGCAGGTTGCTGAAAGGCTGTTATAGCCTGTCATTCCGAGGGGCTGAAGGCAACGAGGAATCTTGTAAGTCCTTAGACACTGACCATGCGACTCGAAGGCAAGGTTGCGGTTGTGACCGGTGCCGGCCAGGGCATTGGCCGCGCGGTTGCGGAGCTGTTTGCCCGCGAAGGCGCCCGGCTGGTCTTGAATGATTTGAACCGCTCGACCGGCGAGGCCACCTGCCGGTTGGCCCGAAAAGCTGGCGCTCATGCCGAGCTGGTGGCCGGGGATGTCTCGATGCCGAACACTGCGAAGAAGCTTGTTGTCACTGCCCTTCGGCATTTCGATCGGATCGACGTTCTCGTCAACAATGCCGGAATTGGTGGCAGCGCGCACGGTGACGGGCCCGTGACGGAATCCCGCGAAGATTCCTGGGACAAGATTCTGCGCGTGAACCTGAAAAGCGTATTCCTCTGCTGTCGTTTTGCCATCCCGGAGATGGTGCGCTCGGGCGGAGGCGCGGTCATCAACCTCTCGTCGGTTCTGGCCTTGGTGGGTTGTGAAAAGTATTTCACCTCCCACGCCTACGCGGCGAGCAAAGGTGCCATCCTGAGCTTGACGCGCGCAATGGCTGCGCACTATGCGACCCGAGGCGTGCGTGTGAATGCTGTCTGCCCGGGATTGATCGAGACGCCGCTGGCACTGAAGGCCAAACGCCAACGGGAAGTGATGCGCTATGTCAGGGAGCGGCAGAGACTGATCGGCGGGATGGGTTCTGCCTCTGATGTCGCTGCTGCGGTGCTCTTTCTGGCTTCGGACGAAGCCCGTCTGATCACCGGTGCCGTGCTGCCCCTCGACGCCGGATGGTCAGCCGGTTCGTAGAAAGCCTGATAAGGCCGAGCGAGTGTTACGCGGGCGCAAAGCAGGGCCGCGCTAGGGTGGCAATTGCTGTGGGGAAGCTGAGCAAGCAGAGGAGTATCCAGATTGCTATTTGTCCGCCCGGAAGAGATCTTGCGCAGGTTTGACAGATTGCCGAGTGCAAGTTCATCGGTCTTTGTCGGCGGAAAAGGGGTAAAGCCGCAATGTTGAAGGGCGACTATTTGCGCGACAAACTTGCCTCGTGATTCATTTTTCTATCGCAGCACAATGGCTTGCGGGAACGGGCGCCGTTATCTTGCGCCGATCGTGAACGGCTTCCCTTTCTCTCCGACCTCAAAAATCAGAAGCCTGGCGGGCTTGGTGCGGCTCAGGTTTCGCAGAGAGCGGTGCACGTGCATGGGTGGCTCGTAGAAAAACTCGCCTGCCTTGTATGTTCGGGGCGGGTCAGGCTCGACCTGATTTTCGATCTCCCCTTCCAGCAGATACGCGAAAACCGGGCCTGTATGCTTATGCGGCGGAGAGACGGCACCGGGAGCGACGGTAAGTGTGATCACGGTCACCTCCGGATTGGGCATTTCAGCCAGAGGTTCCTGTATCAACGTCCGCACTGCGACCGATGCCATATTCGGCATGTGGCTCTGGATGTTTTGTTGGGGTAGCGCTTTTGCCTGCAGGAGCGCCGCAGAGCGTTCCGAGAAGAAAGTGGCCAGCATGAAGGTAAACGCGCGGTTCATTTCGCGCCGAGTGATCACGTTTGAATTCTCCTTTCGCAAACCCGTTACGATCCGATCAGCTTATTTGCCGTAGGTCCAAATTGCAGGACGTAAAGCGCGTACCGCAGGTCAGAGGTCAGTGTGCGGATCCTGAACCGTACAGAAGGGTCTTCGGGTGAAACTCCGACCAGGCAAACCAGAATTCCGGCTCGAGAATCAGGGGCTTCAACCGAGTCCCCTTCATGCGCCCGGCGACGCACACGCCGTAAGCGTTCCATGTCGAATGGGTTTGCAGGTCGAGAAGCTGATCCGCTTCTGAATCGGCAGCCCGAAACCTCAGCCTTCTGCCATCCACCTCGGCGACAAACGCCGTCGTGGTGTCTGAGGCCGGCTGATGCACAATCAAAACGGGCCTGTCTCCTACTGTGTCGTTCACCACAAGCGCGCGCCGCAATGCGGACATCGGGTATGCCTTTGCCTCGCCGCCTGTCTCAAGTCCCACAATGGTATCCCTCGGGCGCAGCCGGGCGTCGTGGCTGAAAGCGCCCTTCGGCGCCGGACCTGCCAGCCCCACCACTCCCTGGCGGATGATCTTGTTCAGGGTTGCCAGCCGATCCGCGTATCTTGGCAAGGGTTTCAGTACCAGGGTGTTTGGGTGCTGCCTGCGCCATTCGCCCCACGTGGTCAGCAGAAAGGGATAGAGCGCCAGATGAGCACCTTTGAGCGGCCCTGAAATAGCTTCAAGCGACGATTGCTGCCAGCGACTGCCTGTCTCACGGTCTTTGAACACCTCGTTACCGCCGATCAGGCCGACGGTGTCGAAGACAAGAGCTTTGCCTTTCACGGCGGCCCTGAACACGAGGGCCGTGTTGCAATACGATCACCACGTGACCGCAATAGGTCCATCTGCCATCTGGTCCTGCACAACGCCGTGCTGCGCCAGGATCGCCGCCGGATAAGCCTTGGCGGTTTTTCCATCGGTCACGCCAATCAGGATGTCTTGGGAAGAGAGGAAAGTGGCTTGCGAAGCGGAGATGAATTGCGGATGGGCGATGGTTACATACGGCAGCTCCCGTTTCTTTGCCTCCGCCTTGGCCGGACGAAGCAAGAAAGCGGTTGTCATCACAGCGGCGAACAAGATCATCAAGCCAATACGGTCGCTTGCTCGTTCCCAGGGATCAAGATTGTGTCGCGCGCCATGTTTCGTCCCCGCGCTTTCCATAACGATTTGTTCGTGAATCATCTCTGAAAAACTCAAAGCAGCAACCCCTTCAACTTATGGATGCTCTCCGGCTTCTCCCTCAAGTTTACATCAATGCCGCAAGCCGAGATCTGCAATCTGCGCTCTCCTGACCTATGGGCGACGAATGAACGAAATTGCGGGCGCTAACGTCACACTTTCTTGATCAGCCACACTTCAGAAACCTGGCAACCGCGGCCATTCCCTCCCAGCCCAGGCTCGCGGTTCCAGATCAACGTCAATTCGCCATGCGCCGTAGCCGCAGGTGGAACATCGAATTCCAGGGGCTTCGGGGGCCACGGTTTTTGAATGAAGGGATGGATTTCCTCACCGCTCGCGCAGGCAAGGCGAATCTTCCGGCGCGGTTGATCCCCGCTGTATACCACCCGCACTTTGTAATGCGCCTCAGGGTCCAGAGCCGGGTAATGCATCTTTAAAGGAGCATCACCGAGAGACTCAGCCCAGCGCTTCCAGGCAATCGGGGCGCGATCGCCGAAGGGGTCTGGGTAAGCAAAGCCCACATGAGTTGACGCTCGGAATTCAGGATCGCGCGAGCTGCCCGCTCCTCGAAGCAGATGCGAACCGGCCGAGAAGTTTCCCAAGTCGTCGTAGAAACCACCGGGACCTGGATTGGTGCGATTAAGCAATTCGTCAATGGATCGAAGCTGGTCTGTTTTGGAAGACGTCGCGGCGATGGCTTCAAGTTGCCGCATGAGCCAGGGGCCGCTTGTGAGCGGAGCGTCCAGAGTATCCAGATTTGCGCCGCGCGAAACAGACTCTGCCTTGTAGCGCTCGACAGCAAGCTGCATGCGAACGCTTTGATAGAGAGCCTCACCCAATTCCAGAATCCGAGTTCTCAGGTCTTGCGCGACCGGCGCGGTGGCGGCTTTTTTCAGGATTTGAACAGCCTCGCTGAGAATGATGGAAGGATCCGGCGCATCGGAATAATCCTTGGGGGTTTGGGCCATGGGTTGCCAGCCTATGCGCCACGCCTGGCTCAGAACGCTCCGAGCCTGATTTTCCAGGTCGGTCTCATAGATCAATCGGCGGCGGGTGTAAGCGTCGTAATAAGCCCGGTAAAGGGCCTGTTGGAGTCGCCATTTTAAGAGTTCATGAGGCGAAGCCTGAGCTTCAAGACTTCGGAATTGAGAGAATGTGGTTTCGACCGACTCATTCGTAAGCAACGGCCCCCGCCAGTTTCGCTCCAGACTCAGCAATCCCTGCGCAAAGTCATCCGCGGCATGTTCTCCGATAAAATACCGGCTGTAGTCACGCAGAATCTCGATGACACGGGTTTCGGGGTTCCAGGCGATCGAGCTCGTGATGATCTTATTGACATCATCGTTGCAGCCTTCGGAGTAACTGATGAAACCGATGGAATGGGGCAGGTCGAGCCGAAGAATGTTGGCATATCCTTCCGGGCGCGGATTGATCACTTCACGGCCTTCCGTAAGCGCATAGGCCACATCCCAATCCGGAACCGGAAACTGGCACTGCACGCTGTGAGTGATGTCAGGATAGAGCCGGATGGGATATTGTTGTGGAATCTGCTTTCTCAGCGTGGGCAAATCCACAGGATTCTGTGGGCCATAGACAACGCCGGAAAGCCAGGCGGGGCGGCGGCTGACCAGGCTGAGGAATTGATTCATCCATGCGGCGTCAAAGCCTTGAGGCGAAGTCCACATCTGCGCTTTGGGATGGTACTGGCGCAAGTTTCGGGCTTGCTTTTCGAGCAGGGGGAATAAAATCTGCGGTGCCGTGCGACCCGGATCTCCTCCGGGCACAAACACGGCATCAATGCGCTTAAGGGCTTTGAAGATAGCTCCCCATTCATTCAGTGAGGATTCCACGGTCTGCGGGTTTGAATAGTCCTGGTCCATGGCTGGATACCAGATCCAGACATCCAGGCCATATTCGTCGGCAAGGCGCGACATCTCAATCATCATCTGCTGCGGCGGGAGCCAAAAGTGAGGGCTGCTCGGCTGATCGTCAGAGCGGGGAGGGATCAATTCAATCGCATTTGTTCCGAACACGATCAGGTCTCGGATGTATTGCTTCCACATCGCCACGGTCCAGCCATCATAGGAATTTGTTTTCGGGCGGTAACCGAGCTGATGTCCGCGCAGAGGATATTTCGGGCTGGTCCGGATTTTCAGATGATTCGGGACAAACACGGTGCCCGATTCCATGCGCAAAGCGCGCAGGAGTCCGCCGACGCCAAACAAGATCCCCCGTTCATCAGCGCCCACAACCGACGCAAAAACCCTTCTTCCCGTGGATTCTGCCTGCAAGGTGTATCCCTCTGGCGCGAGGAGTTCCGTCCTGGAGAAGGGAAGGCTCGTTCGCATCGATTCAAAATGGGCAGTTGTCGCAAGAGTGATGACGGGCTGCGATGAATGAGGGAATGCATGCTTGACCGGCCAGCGGATTCCGGTGCGGTTCTCAACTTCTTCGACGAGCAGGGTGATGGCCTTTTCTTCGCGGCTCGTCAAGCCGGAGGGTGTAACAATAATTGCTTCCGTAAGATCGAGAAGCTCTTCTGCTACGGCCGGAGTGTTTCGTCCGGCTGGAGGTGCTCCACTCTTCGCATACATCTCCGAAGAGATGGAGTTTAACCCTACTGACGAGGCAAGAGACCCGGCCAGAATCGTGCCGGCTTTCAGGAATTTTCGACGGTCCATAGGTTCCCACGGCTCAGTGATCGAAGAGCACACGGCATGCGCCCTGGCTGCCCGTGGACGGACGCCGTCTGCCGCCACAGGGTCATAGGCTGTTGGGCAGGACTGGTTGTCTATACTGACAGTCACCCGCCTTCGCCTGTTGTACGTAAAACGCCCAAACTGCGCATCCATCTCTCGGCGAGCCTGGGCCAGGCAGTGACTGCGGCTGAGGTCGGACGCAGGCCATAACCGTGGCCTCCTTTGGCATATAGGTGCATTTCCGCCGGAACCTTCGCCTGGATCAGCGCCATGTAGTAATAAAGGCTGTTTTCGACGCCAATCGGATCATCCTCAGTCTGCACCAGAAACGTGGGCGGAGTGTTGGCCGTGACTTTCAGTTCCGACGCCAGAGTGTAGCCCTGCGGTTTCTTGACCACCAGGTAAGCCGGATAGATGAGCAATGCGAAATCGGGTCGGCAACCTGTTTGATCGGCACGATCCACGGGCGGGTAGGTGCGCCGCTCAAAGTTATTGCTCAGAACCGCAGCAAGATTGCCACCCGCGGAAAAGCCCAGCACGCCGATGCGATGCGGATCAATATGCCAGTCCTTCGCGTGATAGCGCACCAGGCTGACCGCGCGTTGCGCATCCTGTAAGGGCGCTGCATAAGGAGGCGCTCCCGGGCGGGAAGGGACACGATACTTCAGCAGTACGCAGGTGACTCCAATCAAATTGAGCCAGCGGCAAACCTCCGTCCCTTCCAGGTCCATAGCCAGAATGCGATAACCGCCGCCCGGAAAAACCACCACCGCCGAACCTGTATTCTTGTCCTTCGACGGATTATAGATTGTGATCGTCGGATTGCTGACGTCCGTCAGGCGGATTATCCGCTTCCCAGCTACTAAGCCATCACTGGGTTTCGTTGTATCGTGTTCCGGCCCAAGGTTTCCCGTCTCGCCGGGCGCTCCATGAGGCCAGAGAGCGATGATCAGATGCCGCGAAGCTAGCGCTCCGGGCAACGGTTTTATCGACATGAAAACAATCAGAGCTCCTGCGAGAATGAGAAACTGGAACTTTCGCAACATGGAAGCCTCACTTTTCAAGATGATTTCAAGATGACTGGGCACCCTTCAGCGGCTGGTGAACGTGCGCAAACAAAGGAGGGATTGTATCACTGCTCTGCGCAGAGTTTTGAAAAGAAGTGAAAAGGCAAAGGGTGCTTGTGGCAGTCTCAGCGTTCATAATCGGCTTTCAGCAACCGGCTGGGGTTATAATTCCCCGCAGTTGTTCGCAAGCGGCGTGAAGGGGCGGCAGCATGGTGCAGCCCGATAATTTTGCTTCGAGGAGGTGAGCTGAATGAGAGAGAAATCCGTTTCCCGGCGGGCATTCCTGAAAGAGGCGGGTGGCAGCGTGGGGCTTTCCGTTGCTTATGCCACGGTTGGTCGAGCGAGTGAAGGCTCGGGTCAAAAGGCCCGACGAGGAATCTTGCGGCTAGGCGGTCCCATCTTCACGAAATCCGATGACCCGGCGGAACTGGCGCAGGCGCATCGCAATCTGGGTTATCGTGCTGCCTATGCCCCGGATGTCAAGCTCGCGGATAAAGATCGGATTCGAGCCATCATCAAGGAATTTGCGGCGCGCGATGTGGTGATCGCTGAAGTGGGGGCCTGGGTGAATATGATGGACCCCGACGCTGCAAAACGCGCAAAGAATATGGCCTACGTCCAGGAACGGCTGGCGCTTGCAGACGAACTCGGTGCGCGCTGCTGTGTGGACATTGCCGGCTCCTATGATCCAAAGGTATGGTTCGGGCCCAATCCGAAGAACATCAGCCAGACATTCATCGATGCGACGGTCGAAAACTGCCGCAAGTTGATTGATGCGGTGAAGCCCACCCGAACCCGTTTTTCCATCGAGATGATGCCGTTCAATTTCCCCACCGGACCGGATGATTACCTCAAGCTCATCAGGGCGGTGGATCGCAAGGAGTTCGCCGTTCATCTGGACGTGTGCAATGTGATGAACAGCCCGGAGCGGATGTACCATAACGGCGTCGTTATTCGGGAATGCTTCAGGAAATTGGGTCACTGGATTGCTTCCTGCCACGCGAAGGATTTGAAGTGGGAAGAATATGTGCAAGTTTGCCTGCGGGAAGTGGTCCCGGGTCGGGGAGACATTGATTACAGAGCTTATCTCGAGGGGCTTGCCAGTCTTTCGGAGGATGTGCCGCTCATGCTCGAACACCTGAAGACCCCTGAGGAATATGCGGAAGGTCGGCGTTATATCGAGGGCGTGGCGCGGTCACTCGGGTTATCGTTCGGCACGACGGCTTAAGGATTCTATGCGGGGCCTTTCAGTCGGCCGTTCCCATTGGCCAAAGCATGCCGTGCCGGAGCGTGACGGAAATATCCTGCGAGCTGATCGAAGAAAACATAGACAACGGGCGTGGTGTAGAGCGTCATCGCCTGGCTGAGGATCAAGCCGCCCACGATCGTGATACCAAGCGGGCGGCGGAATTCATAACCCATACCGGAAGACAGAGCCAGCGGCAGGGCCCCGAAGAGCGCTGCCATAGTGGTCATCATGATCGGTCGGAAGCGAAGCAGGCAGGCTTCATAGATGGCATCGAGAGCAGATTTGCCTTCTTCGCGTTCCGCGATCAACGCGAAGTCAATCATCATGATGGCGTTTTTCTTCACGATGCCGATCAAAAGAATGATCCCGACCAGTGCAATCACGCTCAGCTCCACCCGGAAAAGCAGAAGGGCCAGGATAGCTCCCACCCCCGCTGACGGCAAAGTGGAGAGAATGGTAAGCGGATGGATGTAGCTCTCGTAGAGGATACCCAGAACGATGTAAACGGTCAGGAGGGCTGCCGCCACCAGAAAAGGCTCATTGGCGAGGGAAGATTGGAAAGCAGCAGCCGTGCCCTGGAAGCTGGCATGGATGGTGGAAGGCATGCCAATTTCCCGCTGGGCCTCATCGACCGCATCAACAGCCTGGCCCAGCGAAACACCCGGCGCCAGGTTGAAAGAAAGCGTGATGGCAGGGAATTGTCCCAGGTGGCTGACCGTGAGCGTGGTTGAGCCGGCATCAAAATGGGCGAACGCACTGAGCGGCGTCTCAGCGCCCGTGTTGGAGCGGACGTAGATATTTTTGAGCGCATCCGGGCTCTCGGAATAGCGCGGGTCAACTTCCATCACCACGTGATACTGGTTTAACTGGGTATAAACGGTTGAGACCTGACGCTGCCCGAAAGCATCATAAAGTGTGTTATCGATGACCTGGGGACTTACGCCCAGGCGAGAGGCGGTATCGCGATCGATAACGACATTTGCTTCCAGCCCGTGGCTCTGCTGGTCAGACGCCACGTCCCGCAAATCGGGTAATGTCTGCAGTTTGGCCATCACCTTCGGCGCCCATCGGTTCAATTCTTTCAGGTCTTCGTCCTCCAGCGTGTACTGGAACTGGGTGCTGGTGAAATGGCCGCCTACGCGAATGTCCTGCTCGGCCTGAAGATAGAGGGTGGCGCCTGGAATATGGGCGGCTTTGCGCCGGATGCGGGCAATCACCTGTTGCGCCGTCACCTTCCGTTCGCTCAGGGGTTTCAGCGCGATGAACATCCGGCCGGTGTTCACGCTGCTGCCTCCGAACCCTCCTCCTACAAAGCTTTCCACGGCATCCACTGCGGGGTCGCTCATCACAATTTTCACGAACTGTTCCTGCTTCTGGCGAAGTGCGTCGAAAGAGATATCCTGTGAGGCCTGAACAACCGCGCCGATGCGCCCGATATCCTGTTGCGGGAAAAAGCCCTTGGGCACCACCACAAAGAGATAGATGTTCAGAGCGATGGTGAGCAGGGTGATGGTGAGCACCAGCGCCCGATTATCCAACACCCATCGGAGGCTGATGCGATAGAGTGCCAGCATGCCCTGAAAACCGCGCTCCATCAATCGATAGAGACCTCCATGACGCCGCCCGTGCTGTGGGCGAAGGAAACGGGAACAGAGCATGGGCGTGACGGTCAGAGAGATGAGCAGGGAGAGCAGCACGGCCACACTCAGCGTGACGGCGAATTCGCGAAAAAGCCTTCCCACAATGCCGCGCATCAGCAGAATGGGAATAAAGACCGCCACCAGGGAAGCGCTCATTGAAAGGACGGTAAAGCCAATTTCCCGCGCGCCCTTCAAGGCAGCTCGGAAGGCGTCCCATCCCGATTCCAGATAACGGGTGATGTTTTCAATGACTACGATGGCATCGTCCACCACAAAACCCGTGGAAATGGTGAGGGCCATGAGCGAGAGGTTATCAATGCTGTAGCCCAGCAGGTACATCACGCCGAACGTCCCAATCAGTGAAAGGGGCACGGCCACACTTGGAATAAAGGTGGACCACACGTCGCGCAGAAAGGCAAAGACGACGAGCACGACCAGGACTACGGCGATAAAGAGCGTAATTTCAACATCCCGGATCGAGGCGCGGATGGTTTGCGTCCGGTCAAGCGTAACGGTCATGTTAATGGTGGAGGGAATCGACGCTCGAAGTTCAGGCAGAATCTCCCGTACTCCGTCTACGGTGCGGATGATGTTTGCCCCCGGCTGGCGAAACATGACGAGCATTACTGCGGGCTGTCCGTTGGCGGAACCTCCAGTATGCAGGTCCGCCACGGAATCAATGACGTTGGCCACGTCCTTGAGGCGCACGGGCGCGCCATTCTGGTAACTGATAATCAGAGGCCGGTATTGGACAGCCTGAAAGAGTTGGTCCGTTGCTCCGATGTTCCAGGTGAGTGCACGGCCGTTCAACTGACCTTTGGGGCGGAACACGTTGACCGCCTGCAGGGCGGTTCGCAATTGTTCCAGCCCGATGCCGTAGTGATCGAGCGCCCGGGGATTGGCTTCCACGCGCACGGCGGGTTGCGAGCCGCCGCCCACAAAGACCTGGCCAATGCCTTCCACTTGCGAAACGCGCTGCGCCAGAATCGAATCCGCGACGTCATACATGGCTCCGCGCGAAACCTTATCCGAAGTCAGGGAGATGATCATGATGGGCGCGTCAGCGGGATTTGACTTGCGATATCTCGGCTTCATCGGCAGGTCGGCGGGCAACTGGCTGGAGGCGGCATTGATGGCTGCTTGCACGTCCCGCGCGGCGGCATTAATGTCGCGGCTGAGATCGAATTGAAGAACCACTGAAGTGGAACCCTGAGAACTGGTTGACGTCATCTCAGTCAGTCCAGAAATACGCCCAAACTGGCGTTCCAAGGGTGTCGCAACGCTGGACGCCATGGTTTCAGGGCTTGCGCCCGGCAACTGCGCGGAAACGCTGATCGTGGGGAAATCAACTTGTGGAATGGATGCGACGGGAAGCAGGCGGTATCCCACAATCCCGCCCAAAAGCAAGGCGAGGGCAAGCAGCGAAGTGCCGACAGGACGACGGATAAACGGCTCGGAAATGCTCATAAGCGGCCTTCAAGCTGCTCAGGGGCTGACTGAACGGGTGACGGAACGCCCCGGAAGCGGCGCGCAAGCCGGTCAAAGAAGAGATAGACCACCGGCGTCGTATAAAGCGTCAAGATTTGACTCAGCAGGAGGCCCCCGATAATCGTAATGCCTAGAGGTTGGCGTAGTTCCGCTCCCATCCCGGATGCCAAAGCCAGCGGCAGGGCTCCTAACAGAGCTGCCATCGTGGTCATCATGATGGGCCGGAAGCGGATCAACGAGGCGTCGTAGATGGCCTCAAGCGGAGGCTTTTGTTCCTGGCGCTCGCCTTCCAGAGCAAAGTCAATCATCATAATGGCGTTCTTCTTCACAATGCCAATCAGCAGAATGACGCCAATCAGCGCGATGACGCTGAACTCCGTGTGGAAAAGAAGCAACGCCAGGAGCGCGCCAACTCCTGCCGAAGGCAAAGTGGACAGAATCGTGAGCGGATGGATATAGCTTTCGTAGAGGACCCCCAACACAATGTAGACCGTAACCAGCGCTGCCAGGATGAGAAGCGGTTCATTGGCCAATGATGCCTGGAAGGCTGCCGCCGTTCCTTGAAAGCTGGCCTGAATGGAGGCGGGTACGCCCATTTCCTGTTTCGTCTGATTAATGGCGTCGACGGCCTGGCTCAGGGAGGCCCCTGGCGCAAGGTTGAAGGAGAGCGTGACGGCGGGAAACTGGCCCTGGCGGTTGACTTCCAGCGAGGTGGTTGAAGGTTCCATGTGGGCAATGGCACTCAGAGGCACTTCAGTGCCATTGATGGAATTCACATAAATGCTCTTTAACGCGTCGGGGTTCTGCTGGAAATTGGGAGCCACCTCCAACACCACGTGATACTGGTTGAACTGGGTGAAAATCGTTGAGATCTGCCGCTGACCGAAAGCGTCGTAGAGCGTGTTATCGATGGCGGCCGGAGTAATGCCAAGGCGGCTGGCCGTATCCCGATCAATGACCAACTGCACCTGAAGCCCGTGAGTCATCTGGTCCGACGCCACATCCCGCAACTCGGGCAGAGTCGCGAGCTTAGCCTCCAGCCGGGGGGCCCACTCATTCAGCTCCTCAGCATTGGCGTCCGCCAGGCTGTACTGAAACTCAGTACGGCTGACGCGGTCATCGATGGTAATATCCTGCACCGGCTGCATGTACAGCGTGATGCCGTGCACCTGCGCAAGCTTGGGCTGCAAACGCCGGATGACTTCCGAAGCGCTGGCTTTGCGCTGCCCGATAGGCTTCAGCGTGATTTGGATGCGGCCGCTGTTCATTGTCATGTTAGTCCCATCCACGCCGATGAATGAGGAAACATTTTCAACGTCCGGATCCTGCAGGATGACGTCAACCAGCGCCTGCTGCCTTTGGGCCATCTGCTCGAATGAAACTGTTTCAGGGGCCTCGGAAGTTCCTTGAATGACGCCGGTATCCTGAACCGGGAAAAAGCCCTTGGGGACAATTACGTAGAGATAGAGTGTGAAAACCAGCGTGCCAGCCGTAATCAGCAGGACTGCGGTTTGATGGCGCAACACCCAGCGTAAGGATTTGCCGTACCAGGCAATGGCGGCATCAAAGACCTTTTCTGAAGAACGGAAGAACCGGCCCTGCTCCGATTCCGGGCGATAACGGAGAAGCTTGGCGCACATCATGGGAGTGAGGGTCAAGGAAACGATGGCTGAGAAGATGATGGTGACTGCCAGCGTGATGGCGAATTCGCGGAACATACGGCCCACGATGTCGCCCATGAAAAGGAGCGGAATCAGGACGGCAATCAGGGAGACCGTCAAAGAGAGAATTGTGAAGCCGATCTGCTTGGACCCTTTGAGCGCCGCTTCAAGCGGCGAATCGCCTTGCTCGACGAAACGGGAAATGTTTTCGATCATGACGATGGCGTCGTCAACTACAAATCCTGTTGAAATGACCAGGGCCATGAGCGAAAGATTATCCAGGCTGAAGCCCAACAGGTACATCACTCCAAAGGTTCCCACGAGCGATAGCGGCACAGCGACGCTCGGGATAACCGTTCCGGATAGGGTGCGTAGGAAAAGGAAGATGACCAGAATCACCAACCCGACCGTCAGCACGAGTTCGAATTGTACGTCGTGGACTGACGCGCGGATGGTTTGCGTACGGTCCGTGAGAACCCGGACGTGGACCGAGGAAGGCAGAGCCGCTTCGAGTCGGGGAAGCAGGCTTTTGATCCGGTCTACCACGCTGATAATGTTGGCTCCTGGCTGGCGCTGAACGTTCACCACGACGGCAGGTGTCTGATCCATCCACGCAGCTTGCTGTGCGTTTTCTGTGCCGCTGACCACCTGGGCGACGTCTGCAACCCGCACCGGTGAACCATTTCGGTAGGCGATGATGACCGGATTATAGTCAGGCGCCGAGACCAGTTGGTCATTGGCATCAATCGTGTATGCCAGCCGCGGCCCTTGCAGGGTCCCTTTGGCCTGGTCGACATTCGCCGCCGCCAGCGAGGTCCGGAGGTCTTCGAGGCTTAGCCCATAACTGGCGAGAACGGTCGGATTGGCCTCAATGCGCACCGCTGGTCGTTGTCCGCCGCTGATCGAAACAAGCCCCACGCCCAACACCTGCGAAATTTTCTGCGCCAGCGTAGTATCGGCGAGGTCTTCGATTTTGGGCAGAGGCAGCAAGCGGGAGGTCAGACCCAGCGTGAGGATTGGGGCATCAGCGGGGTTCACTTTGCTGTAAACGGGCGGATTGGGGAGGTCTTGAGGCAGATAGGTGCTGGCGGCATTCATGGCCGCTTGAACTTCCTGCTCCGCAATGTCGATATCTTCATCCAAAACGAACTGGAGCGTAATCTGGGAGGCGCCAAAGGAACTGGTGGAGGTCATTTCCTTCAGTCCAGGCACCTCGCCAAACTGCCGCTCAAGCGGGGCAGTCACCAGGGCGGCCATCACGTCCGGACTTGCGCCCGGATAGAACGTCAATACCCGGATGGTCGGATATTGAACCTCCGGAAGTGCCGAAACGGGCAACTGTGTATAGGCGGCAAAACCGGCCAGCAGGATAGCCGCCATCAACAGTGAGGTGGCAACAGGCCTGAGGATAAAAATGCGGGAGAGGTTCACGAACTTTGCTCTCCAGACGAATGAGTTGTGTGGGGTGTTTGGGGCGTAACATGACTGCCCACGTGCAGCTTGTCCTGGCCGTCGGTCACTACCATTTCGCCGGGCCGAAGTCCGGAGCTGAGAACCACATAGTTGCTCTGCGTCATCTCGGTATGTACAGGACGCTCCTCAACTGTTCGGTCGGGGCGTACCACAAAAACAAAGTCGCCCTGGGTGCCATGCTGGAGAGCGGCTGCCGGGATTACAGTGGCATTGTGCAAGACTTCCGTCTCAATGTGAATATTCACAAATTCGTTGGGAAACAGTGACTCGTCCTGGTTCGAGAATTTTGCCTTGAGTCGCAGGGTTCCAGTGGTCTGGTTGATCAGGTTGTCGGTGGCAAGCAGTGTGCCGCTGGCAATTTTGTGAACGTCAGCGCGGTCATAAGCATCCACATGGAAAGATCGTCCCTGTCGGAGGCCGCGAAGAACCGGAGTCAACTGTTCTTCCGGCAATGTAAAGATGACGGCGATAGGTTGCATCTGGGTGATCACCAGAATGCCCGTTGAAGGCTGCACGATATTTCCGATATCCACCATCCGCAAGCCCACTTTTCCAGAAATAGGCGCTGTAAGCTGGCAGTAGCTGAGGTTCAGTTGGGCGTTGGCAATTTGCGCTTTATCCGCCGCAAGTGATCCCTGGAGTTGCCCCACAAGCGCCTGCTGAGTGTCAAATTGCTGCCGGGGGATCACCCCGTCACCCACCAGCGCCTTGTCTCGCGCCAGGTCCAGAAGAGCTTCGTGAAGCTGTGCCTGGTCGTGGGCGAGTTGTCCCTGCGCTTGCTGCAACTGCACTTGGTACGGTCGTGGATCAATCTCGACCAGCGGCTGTCCAGCCTGGACATGCTGACCTTCCTGGAAGAACAGTTTCATGATCTGGCCGGCCACGTGAGGTTGAACGGTGACGGTGTTATACGCCGTCACTGAGCCGAGACCAGTAAGGTAAACCGGAAAGTCCCGTTGGGTCACGGGGGCCGTTGCTACAGGGACAGGCCGCAGCGCCGCCGCGCGAGCCTGCTGGGCTCGCAGGGCCTGCTCCTCCTGCCGCCGTCGCGTGGCGGCCCGCCAACCGAGCACCGCAACGACGGCAAAAACTACTGCCAAAAGCCACGGAACCCATTTCCGTCCAGGTTTGTGCGGGCTGCCCGTATAACTCTCTGGGACCCTTGATAAGACATCCTGTGTTGCCATGGCGTACCTGCCTACCTCCCCTGGCTTATTCGAGCCGGGTTTCGCGATGAAATTCCTTGTGTGTACATAAGATGACGTATCAGGTAAAAGGAAGGTTGCAGAGGACCCCCAGATTGAGGCAAATTGTCACAATTGGCGTTGCAGGTCGTGGAGTTTGACGTCCGATGATGCGGCTTGCTACGATGCGGAATGTCTTGATTTTTCATGACGATCTCGCCGCGAACTCACCCACGGGCTCCCGGGATGGCCTTCATCATCCCTCGCACATCACAATGGCTAAAGCCGAATTGATACTAGGATGGAACATGCCATGAGACATTTCAACAAGGTCTTAACAACATTATTCCTTGCAGGCTTTCTTCTCTTCTTGCCCTTCACGCTGATAGCTCAGGCTGCGAAGCATGCTCGCAGTTTCGAATTCACATATGAGGCTGTTCTGAAAAATATCCCTTCGACGGCCCATACAGTCCGTATCTGGATTCCTATAGCTTCCTCCAATCCCCATCAGGCTGTAAAGATCATCCAGAAAGTTGTGCCTGTGCCGGCTCGAATCACCCGGGATCCTGTTTTCGGAAACCGCATGCTTTATGCGGTGATGAAACATCCGCATTCTTCGACGGCACGCTTCAGGATCGTATATGCGGTGACCCGCTATGAGTACTCGCGAGGGGATTACCGTAATCTGATGGCTTACAACCGCGATCCCGCCAAAGTTCCGGTGCGCCTGGTGCGATATGTTCAGCCAGATCGCCTGGTGCCCACCGGCGGGGTCATTGCCCAGATTGCTTCTGAGACGACCCAGGGAAAAGAAGGCCAGATTGAAAAGGCCTTCGCGCTTTACAACTACGTCTTTCACAATATGCGGTATGACAAGTCCGGAACAGGCTGGGGTCGGGGTGACGCCCTTTGGGCCTGTGATGCCAAACACGGTAACTGTACTGACTTCCATTCACTTTTTATGGCCCTGGCCCGCGCTGAAAACATTCCGACACGATTTGACATCGGCTTTCCGCTGCCACAGGCAGCTCAGGGGACCATCCCCGGCTACCATTGCTGGGCTGAATTTTATGTGCAGGGACTAGGCTGGGCGCCGGTGGATATCTCAGAGGCGTGGCAAAACCCGTCCAAGCACGACTTCTTTTTTGGAAGTCTGGATGCGAATCGCGTGCTCTTTTCAACGGGCAGGGATTTGATGCTCGCTCCAAAGCAGGATGGGCCGCCAGTGAATTATTTCGTCTATCCCTATATTGAAGTGGATGGCAAGGTGTTTGATTCCGTCGAGAGGAGGTTCAGCTTCCGAAATCTCACAGTGGCGGAGCGGCACTGAGCAATATTTAGAGGCAGCTTCATGCCACTCGAGGTGGAGTGCGGAGGTGGAATGGGTGGCGATGTGAAAGCGCCAGGGCTTGCCCATGCATAGCCTGGCGGGAAATAAGAAGCGCAGGGCCAGTTGCCTGGACCCTGCGCGGGAGGTTGGACTGTGTGAGGAGGGTTAAACTTTTCAGACCTCGTTGAGCGGTACTTTCCAGAGGGAACAGCCTGTTTCCATGACTCGTTCCGGAGGTCTTGACGCTTTTAGTAAGCGGCTACAGGGCGCGCAGGTGAAACCGCCGCCACCACGAAAGCCGGTGGGACAGAAGCCTGCCGGGGTTGTAGGGCTTTGCGCACTTTGGCACGAAGATGCTTGAGAGCGGCACTGTGGATTTGTGAGACGCGGGACTCATCCACTCCAATCTGATCCCCGATCTGCTTCATGGTCATTTCCCCCTCGTAGTAGAGTGAGACCACAGTCCGCTCACGCTCGGAAAGTTGCGCCATTGCCCGCGCCAGAATTTCGCGCTGCTCCTGCCGGTAGCACAGATTGAATGGATTTTCCCGTTCGTCAGCCCGTAGGGCACTTTCATCTGTCATCGTCACTTCAGGAATCTGATTGGGTCGCATCCACTCAATTCCGACACTATTGAGTTCCTGGACCGTGCGATACCACCTCTTCAGGCTCATGCCCAGGGCTTGCGCCATTTCATCATCGGTCACAGAACGACCCAGCCTGGCTTCAAGCTCGTGGTAGACCTTTTCAGCATGCTTGTTCTTTTTCCGCATGTCGCGTGAAGCTGTATCCATCTCTCGCAGGCTGTCGAGGATGGCTCCGCGAATCCGATGGCGGGCATAAGTCTCAATCTTCACGTGCTTGCGCGCATCAAACTTGCGCACGGCATCCAACAGGCCGAGGACGCCCGCTCCGGTAAGGTCATCCACCTCAACGTGCTGCGGAAGATGCTCGCGCAGCTCAAAGGCCACTCGCTTGACCAGTGGAAGCAACTTCACTGCAAGTCCGTCGCGTTCCGGGTAGCTTTGCGCCCGGGCGCGGCCGCGCAGCGTGTGAGACTGAGATGAAGTTGAAGAATGCGATAGTGTCGTACGCTTGGCTTTGAGAGCAGGCCGGCGTGAGGGGAAAGGAGACTGCTTTTCGTAGGTCTTTCGGACGACGCTATCGTAAGTGGCCATCGGATTATCCTCTGCAACTGAATTTGAGTGAGCTCTTTCAGCCCGCTCGCGCCTCTTAACGAACCCGCCTTCAAGATTCGTTCTCGCCGCGCACTTTTTACGGGAGCAAGCGGAATGCCAAGCCTTCGAGCTATCCAATCAGGCAGAGAAGAACCGATGGATCACTTACGAACCAGCGAGCCGGGAGATGAAGTTCCGGTGGTTTTGGATGAAAGGACGGAGATTAAAGAGGAAATAAAACTCGGCGCTTCTGAAAAAATAACCCGAATAGGATCAAACAAATAAGAGCAATCTTCCAGAAGTGATTGGCTGCTTTGGGAGTTTACTTCGTCGGAAATTAGTGAGTTCTAATACAGATTCGAGCCTCCAATCAACCGTCTTAAGACCCATAAATATGAGGCTCGTCCGGAGGGGGGAATTTGCTTGATTTGGTTCCATATTGGGAATAGAGAGTTTCGGTTTGGGATCGAGGAGATTTGTAACGTGAAGGTTGACATGTCGGTGGGTGGCATTGTCAGGCTTTCGTCGCCTGCTCGTTGGATTGGTACATCTTTTAAGGGAGACCATAACCCAATCGGTGTTGACGCAAACCAAGGCAGAACATAACCCCTCGAGTTTGATTGGTGGGCCTGGGTAGAGTTGAACTACCGACCTCACCCTTATCAGGGGTGCGCTCTAGCCACCTGAGCTACAGGCCCAAAAAAAACGATATGCGGCTTCGCGGAGCCACTTCGCCCGCGTTTTTTTAAGTATAGGCAGGCTCGTGATTCTGCGCAAGATAAAATGAATCGCCTGCCTCCTTGAAGTGGCTCTCAAGTTCAATGCTCTGCGCGGGTGCCAGCAGGAGTTTAAGTTCAGCGCATGCCTTGTACATAATCCTCCCGCTGTTCCGTCTCGGATCGTCTAAGCATTTCCCGCCGATTTCGCGGTCACCCCGTGCTCTTCATTCCGAAAGCAATGCCGCCGACCGTGATTTGCAGCAAGTGCAACAGTTCCGGCGAGGCGGCTTTCGAATTTCTCCGCCATTCCTCCAGAAAACGAATCTGGAGAAAGTTCAACGGGTCGACATAGGGATTCCGCAGACGGATAGATTCCGCGAGCACGGGCTGCTGCTCCAGTAACTGGTGACTATTCCGAATTGCAAGAATGTGCCGTACGGTGCGCTGATACTCTTGTTCAATCTGCTTGAAGATTTTCTCCCGCAGACTGGCGGGACGCACCAGCGCGGCATAGCGCCCCGCAATATAGAGATCGGTCTTTGCCAACGATATCTCCGCATTATCCACCAGCACGGCGAAGAAAGGCCAGCCCTGATACATCGCCCGCAACAGATCGAGACCCCGCGGCGCATATTCCTGAATAAAACGATCCAAAGCGTACCCCACACCATACCAGGAAGGCAGAAAATGCCGCGATTGAGTCCAGGCGAACACCCAGGGAATAGCACGCAGATTTTCCAACTCCTTTGAGCGAAACCGGCGGCTGGGTCGCGACCCCAGGCGTAATTGGTCGATCAGGTCGATCGGTGTGGCCTGAAAGAAATATTGGGGGAATTCAGGAGTTTCATAGACCAGCCGACGATAAAAGCTTCGGCTGGCCTCGGCCATCTCCTGCGCGTATTGCTCCCATTCCGCCAGTTGAGCTTTGGGGATGCTTTTGGGATGAATCAGGTCAGCAACAAGCACCGATGAAACGAGTTGCTCCAGATTGCGGCGCGCGATGATGGGATTTGAGTACTTGAATGAGATCACCTCGCCCTGCTCGGTGATGCGAAGCCTTCCTCCGGGCGCGGCGTGAGGCTGAGCTTGAACACTGCGGTACGACATGCCTCCGCCGCGATCGATCGTTCCGCCCTTCCCATGGAATAACCCCAGGCGCACGTTGTGCCGCTCGGCCACCTCTTCCAGTTTTTCCTGGGCGCGAAACAGTGACCAGTTCGCCGCGAGATATCCGCTGTCTTTAACCGAGTCGGAATATCCCAGCATGATTTCCTGAAAGTTTCCGCGCGAGCGAAGTATGCGGCGATACATCGGGTCGCTGAGCCATTGATCCAGAATTTCCGGGCAGTGGATGAGATCCTCATAGGTCTCAAAGAGGGGAATAGCATCAAACGAAGACCGCAAGCGGCCCTGGCTCACCTCTACCAGGCCTGCCTTGCGCCCCAGCAGCAACAAATCCCAGATGTCAGCGGCCCGGGTGCTCATGCTGAGGACAAAGCGGTGAGCGGCCGGCTCGCCATAACGCGCCTGAATTTCTTTCAGGGTACAGAATTCCTTCAAGGTTTTCAGCGCCGCTTCGGATTGCGCTTCGGGCAGCGAGTTACTCATCAGGAGGCGCTGAATGGAATGAATGCGCGCCGCGGGGGGTTCGGCGGGAAGTCCGGCCGATTCGATCAATTCGCTCGCAGCGGCGCGGGTGAAGGCGGCATGCTGGCGGAAATCGTGACTGGCGCTGTGAAACCCAAACACTTGTGCCGCCACGCGCAATCGCCCCGGACCCAGAGCCGAGACCCGAGGGCTTCGTTGCTCGGCCAGTATTTTTTCCAGCATAATTGCGTCGCGCACAAATTCCTCAGGCCCATCGTAGGCTCCCTCGGCACGTTCCAAGGTGCGCTCCAGCCGCCAGATCATCACCCGCAACTTACGACGATAAAGTTCGTGGGGCTGATCCTTTTCTTCAAAGATTCGGGTGGCAGGGAAGCGCTGCATCAGGCGATGCAAATCCCGTTCAATTTTGCGGCACGCGTTGGAGTCACGGCAGGGGAACGAAACCACCGCCAGCAGGCGCTGGCAGAAACGCAGATAATAACGCAGGATGCTTTGCCGGTGCTCCTCGGCGGCGTGAAGGCTGGCCTCCGGGGTCACGTTGGGATTGCCGTCACGGTCCGCACCCACCCAGGAACCAAATCGAAGAAATGGATCTGGCTCCGGCACACCCGGGTAAACCCGCTTGAGCTCTCTTCGGAATCCCTCCCAGAAACTGCTGGCCAGGTCGTAAATCGAGCGCTCGAAGTACACAAGCGCGTTTTCGATTTCTATCTGCGGCGTGACGGGCCGCTCGCGAACCTCATCTGTCAACCAGAGCGCCTCGATCCAGGGATCGATCTGCTCTTCAAGAGAAGGTCCTATTTCCCCACAGAAACTCTCCATGGTCTGCCCGATGCGCAGAATATGATTAAAGATGCTGCGGCGCTTCGCCTCGGTCGGATGGGCGGTCAAAACCGGTTCAACACGCATGGAAGCGAGCAACCGCCTGAGTGAAGCGGAAGAGACGCGATGACGCTTCAATTCATTGAACGTTCTCCTCAGGGACATCGGCGCGCCAGCCTCCTGACGCTCGTAACCGGCCAGCCGCCGAATGCGTTCGCGCTCTTCGCAGAGGTTGACCAAGTGAAAGAAAAGGCTGAACGCATGAGCCACGCTCGCAGCTTCCTTCAAGGAAAGGCGACGGACAGCACGGTCATTCGCCTCGAGCAGCGCCGGGTCGGGCCGCTGGCGGATCTGCTTGGAAAGACTGCGGAGTTCTTCGATGGCGGCAAAAACTTTGCTTCCGCACTGCTCCTTCACCATCGCGCCCAGTCGGGTCGTCAGGCATCGAACTTCTCGTCGTAAAGCTTCCTGCATAGGGGTTTAACGCGGTTAAAATCCCGCTTGGGCAATGTTTTCTCAGCAACCTCTTGCGACTGGTGGCGAAAGTGGCAGCACTTCGTCCAGCATTTAGATGGGCACTGCCAGCGCCTGATCGAGCGCGCGTCGCAGTGCATCGAGATTAGGTTCCACGCACAGGCGCTGGCGGTTTTCTTCGCTCGCTGAGCGATGACGCATGATGTAATCGGTGTCTTTCAACTGATTGCCGGTCAGCACAGCCACCACGTCGGCATGGCGTTCGATTTTGCCTGCCCGGCACAGCTTTCGCACGCCGGCAATCGTTGCGGCGGAAGCCGGCTCACAGCCGACGCCATCCTCGGCAAGCACGCGCTTGGCTTCAAAGATTTCCTCATCGGTCACGCATTCGGAAAGTCCGCCCGTCCATTCGAGCACGCGTCGCGCTTTCTTCCAATTGGCAGGGCGCCCAATACGAATTGCGGTTGCCTGGGTATTGGGGTCTTCGACAGGGACCAAATCCGGCAGGCCTGCACTCATCATACGATGAAAGGGATTTGCTCCCGCTGCCTGCACCACGACCACACGTGGAATTTTTTCAATAAAGCCGAGTTCGAGCAGTTCTTGCAAGCCCTTGCCAATGGCGGAAGCGTTGCCTAAATTCCCTCCGGGAACCACGATATAATCCGGGGGGCGCCATGCGCGCTGTTCCATCATTTCCGCCACGATGGTCTTCTGCCCTTCAATTCTGAATGGATTTACTGAATTCACGAGGTAAAGACCCATCTCTGGGGCAATCTCGCGCAGCAGCCGGAAAGCTTGATCAAAAGTGTCGCCCACCTCCACGACGATGGCGCCAAAATCAAGCGCCTGAGCCAGCTTGGCGGCGGAAATCTGACGGTAGGGAACAAAAAGCAGCGCCCTGATCCCAGCCCGAGCCGCGTACGCGGCCATTGAGGAGGATGTATTGCCAGTCGAGGCGCACGCCACCATCCGCACATTGCGTGAACTGGCACGTGTGATGCAGGCCGTCATTCCCAGGTCTTTGAAAGAGCCCGTCGGGTTGTTACCCTGATGCTTGATGGTGAGATGGATGGGGCCAGCCCAGTAGCCCGCCCGGCGCGTGCCTACGAGCGGAGTTGATCCTTCGGAAAGAGAGATGATTCGAGTGGCCGGGTCCACAAAGGGGATCAATTCGCGGAATCTCCAGACACCGCTTCGATCAATCGGTTCCCCGCTCAGGCGGCGACGATGCCAGGTCTCGCGCATCTCTTCAGGATCAAATGGATCAAAATCATACTTCACCTCCAGCAGCCCGCCGCAGGAGGCGCAGTGATAAGCGTCGCGCTTCGGGTCCTGCCGCAATCGGCAATTCTCTTCAATGCACTGGAGATAAGCGTAGGACATGCTTCCTTGTCAGTTGTCTGTGGCCTGTTGCCCCGCTCATGCAGAGTGAAAAGCGAAGGGCTCAACATGATGAGGAGAAAGCCACAGTTAACTCAAACTGCGAATTAACCGCGGCTACCATTACCCCACTGCCGTTCTGCCCTGAAAATACACCGATCTTTCAACCTGCGATCCGAAGCCCTGAGAATTTGGGCAAAATGCGAATTCTTCGCCGCCTTCGGCTCTCTCGAAATTTACTTCCACCGTCTATTCCCCACCAAGTCTCTTCCACCCAATGCAATCTTTGCCCCCCTGGCCGGAAGCGCGGATTGTTCTTCGTTGCGCACGCCCTCGCCCCTGGCCTTGAATCCAAATCGGGACTCGCATGTTATCTTTGCAACTCCCTTGATTTCAACAACATCGTTGGTTCGTTCTCATCCTCTCCAAGCCTTCGAGCCATAGCACGACCCCTGCTTTTCACCGCGATTTCAGCATAGCAGAGGGGGTGGCACGGAGGGAGACAGATGAGACATTTGAGACGTTTTTTCCTCCTTCGGCGCCGGTAGGGTGGGCCGCCGAATTTGCGCTCCGCATTTTGGGGGTTGCGGCCGGTCGAAAAAATTGAATACCCCCAAGGCGGCAGTCTGCGCGACCCGTGGCTTCAGGTAGTTTTCCCACGTGGAGATTTTGAAAGCTGATGAAAAATTGATCCAGCCTTCCATTTCTCTCCTGAAAAATACGGCGATATTCCGCAGGCCATCCGACGACCTGCTGATCTCGACGCGATTTTCATCCTTCGGGGTGTCGTGAAGCGACATGACACACTGAGCAGAGAACAGCGAAGTGAAAAATCCTTGCATTTGTTCGATCCTGCGTAAATACCGGAGTGTTTCGCTCAGCATGACCGTTAATGTGATCACCTTCGGCTCCTCAGGACGAGAGCCTGCCGAAGTTTTTCAATAGATCCCTAAAGCTGAAATTCGTCATGAATGGCCTGCACCGCCTCTTTCACATCAGACGTTTTCACGGCAAACGAGATGCTGATCTCCGATGAGCCTTGAGCGATGGCGATGATGTTAATGCCTTTTCGTCCCAGCGCACTGAACGATCTTCCGGCAATCCCGGGCGTTCCCTTCATATTTTCACCAATGGCGACGACAATCGCCACGTGCGGCATCACTTCAATGGATGCCCGATTGTCGTGCAGCAATTCCAGCTCGAAAACTTTTTCAAGGTGGGTCTTCACGCATTTCAGGTCACTGTCACGAATGGCAAAGCATAACACATTATCCGCCGAGGATTGCGTGACCATCAGCGTATCGACTTCCTCAGCGCCCAGAGCGGCAAACGTCTTGGTGGCTAAATGGGCAAAGGTCAAATTGCCCCGGCCCGTGAGCGTGATCAGTTGCGTCTTGCTCACTGAAGTGATCGCTTTCACCCCCGGCTTGCCATTCGCGGCGGAAGGTCCGATTTTGGTTCCGGGACAGGAGGGATTAAAAGTGTTTTTGATCCAGACGGGGATCTTGCGCTTGATGACCGGTTGGATCGTTTTCGGATGCAACACTTTCGCCCCAAAGAAGGAAAGCTCGACGGCTTCGCGATACGAAATTTCAGGGATGATATGTGCAGTGGAAACCAATCGCGGATCGGCGGTCATGACGCCGTCCACATCGGTCCAGATCCAGACTTCATCGGCGTCAAGCGCCGCGCCGATCAGGGTGCCGCTGTAGTCTGACCCGCCGCGGCCCAGCGTCGTGCAATGTCCATCCCGTGTGGCGCCGCGGAAGCCTGTAATAACCGGAATCTCTCCGCGTCGTCGCAGGGGCGCCAGCCGCGCCCGCGTTTTCTGATTGGTTTCTTCAAAGAGTGGTGTGGCATTGCCGAATTTGTCGTCGGTCACAATCAATTCCGTGGCGTCGACGGCCTCGGCGGGCACGCCCTGCGAGCGCAGGATGGCCGCGAGCAACGTGGCGGACATCACTTCGCCCAGGCTTGAGAGTGTATCCATCGCGCGCGGCGTCACTTCGCGCACCAGCGAGAAACCGGAGCAGAGGTTTTCAAAATTTCCCACCTGCTCCGCCAGGCGCGGCAACACCACCGCCTGCTCGCCGGCGGAAAGCGTTCTGTCCGCCACCTCGCGATGACGCCGCGCGATCTCCTGCCGCACACTCTTCCACTGCTCGCGGTCTCCCCGGCTTGCTTCCGTGGCCGCGCGAATCAGCATATCCGTGACTCCGCCCATGGCCGAGACCACCACCACAATCTCCGCCCGCCTGGAATGCTCCTTCACCAGTTCTGCCACATTCTGCATGCGCTCGGCGCTGCCCACCGAGGTTCCGCCGAATTTCATCACAATGAGCGGTTTTTCTGATTTCGCCATAACCCTGGCCTCTTTTTTCAGAGATTTCCTGTGACGAGTTTTACCTCGTTCGCGCCCACCGAAGGATAAAAAGGCCCTTCGGTGGGCTACTTAATCGAGTGAGTCTTGGTGGTGGAATTTATGCTCGAATTGGACGCCTTGGTGGACTCGCGGACAACCTCGATAAAGACTTTGGCAGGAAGCGAAAGATAGCGGTCGCGTCGATAAATCAGACCGAGCTCGCGATACAGTTTCTGGTCTTCCAGAGGAATGAGTTTCAACAACCCTGCCGCCACTTCGGGCTGAGCGTAGGTGCGACTGATCAGAGAGATGCCAAGACCCGCGCCCACAAATTTCTTGATGGTCTCGACGCTCGCCAGTTCCATCGAAACCTGAACGTGATCGCGATAGTCCCGCAGCAGGCGGTCGATCACCACCCGGGTGTGGCCGGTCTTGGGCAGAATCAATGGATGGTTCGCCACCTCTTCCACCGTCACACTGCGATTCCTGGCAAGAGGATGATTCGCGGGCACGACCACCTGAACTTCATCTCGAAAGAGGGGGATCACTTCCATATTGCCGACGTTCAGAGGCAAGGTGATGATCCCGAGTTCGACAGCCCCTTCCTGGACTTTCTGAACGATCTTATGGCTGAAATTGCGGTAAATACTGATCTGAACCAGGGGATAGAGCTGTTTGAAGCGCGCGAAGGTTTTCGGAAGCACATAAAGGCAAGTCGCTTCGTTGGCGCCGATTTGCAGTTTGCCGCGCGCTGTCTGGTTAAGCTCAGCGACCGCCTGGAGGGCTTCCTGATGCAATTGGATAATTTTCTGGGCGTAGCGCTGCAAGATCTCCCCGGCGGGTGTCAGCAACACCTTTTTCCCGCTGCGATCAAAAAGCCTCTCCCCGCATTCCTGTTCGAGCAAACGTACCTGGGCACTGATAGCTGGCTGGGTGCGATAAATCTTCTCCGCCGCGCGCGAAAAGCTCTGTAACTTCGCGACCTCCAAAAAACTCATCAGTTGGTCGTAATCCATAGCTGTTGCTTTGGTGGCTTGACGAAAAAGGACAGCAGCTTTCATCCTGAAGAAGCGGCAACAGGCTGACGCCACGTTCATCGGACGAGCCAGCACCTGACAAATGGAGACAGCGAATGATGGATTGCAGGCTTTTTCGTCACTTCCAGGATCAGTTTTCCATTGTACCAGAAAACGATCTCACTCCGTGCGAAGAGCAAGCCCAGCCCCCCCACCGTAAAGGCCGATGCAAAGTCACGCTCCTCCAAGCTCCGTTTTCTCCTGACTCCCTTCGGTGTTGTGCGGGCGCGCGTGCTTGATATTGTGTTACGAACCGTGAGGAACGGTGACGGGGAGATCGCGCGTGCGGAGCTATCGCCCTTCGGCTGCCTCATTTGCCGAACCGGAGAGCGCCGAGCCAGGTATTTCGAAAGGCACCAGTCCTGCTTCTAATTCCGCCATGGCGATCTTGGTGGGTTTCTTGTAGGGAGTCTGAACCAAGGGTTTGGCGCCGGATTGCAACTGGCGCGCTCGCTTGGCCGCAACCAAAATAAATCGGAACTTACTGTCAATTCCCTGGGGTATATCCATTTCGCTTTATCCTCCAAATGTCTTCAAAATCTGCTGAATTTTTTTCCTCTGATTGATTTGTCGAAAACGGGCCGCCACCACAATGTTCCGCAGTGCGGCGGTCGCCTGACGCACATCGTCATTGACTACGATATAGTCATACTCCAGCCAGTACCTGATTTCCTCACGGGCCGCCGCCAAGCGCTTCTCAATGGTCTGAGGGGCATCTGAATGGCGTCGGATCAGCCGACGCCGCAGCTCCTGAAACGAAGGTGGCAACAAAAAAATGCTGATGGCTTCAGGTAATTGCCGGCGCACCTTGCGGTGGCCTTGCACGTCGATATCCAACAGAATATCTCTGCCGGCTTGCCTTGCCTCGGCCAGTTGACGCCGCGAGGTTCCGTAATAATTGCCGTAGACCTTTGCCCACTCCACAAACTCGCCAGCGGCGATCATTCGTTTGAATTGGGCAACGGTAATGAAGAAATAATCCTTTCCTTCCCGCTCACGAGCCCGGCGGGGACGGGTGGTATAAGAGACCGAAAATTCAAGCCCGCGCGAGGAAGCCAGGAGCCGCCGAACAATGGTTGATTTTCCGGAACCGGAGGGCGCGGAAATGATAATGATATTTCCTTCGCCTTCGGGCAAGGTTTGTTTCGAAGCCATTGATTATTATAGCCTGTCAACGCGCCGGTGCGTTACCTGAGAGTTGTTGAAAACACAAGGCCGCGTTCGGCTCTATGCGGATTTCTTCTGAGTCCCGGCAGGAGGATTATTCAATATTCTGCGCTTGTTCGCGCAGTTTTTCGATTTCAACTTTCATTTCGATCGCACAGTTGGCAATCTCAGCGCCGGCCTCCGGCACGCCGGTGGTTTTCGCCAGGATGGTGTTGGCTTCGCGATTCATCTCCTGAAGCAGGAAATCCAGTTTCTTGCCGACCTCTTGTCCCGCTTGAAGCAGGCACGCTGCCTGCCTTACATGACTCTGAAACCGCGTAACCTCTTCAGTAATATCGGAGCGAAGCGCCAAAGCCGTCACTTCCTGGGTCAGGCGCAACGGATCCAGTTCCTGGTCCTGCGTGAGTTCCCTGATGCGCCTCTCCAAGCGCTCTCGGAAAGCGGGCATCATCAGCGAGGAGAGATCATTCAGCCTGACGCCCAGTTCCTGAAGGTGGGCCAGACGACTCTCAAAATCGCGCGCCAGCGCCTCGCCTTCGTGCTGGCGCATCTCATTCAAGCGCCTGATCGCTTCGAGTAAAGCCTTTTCCAGAACCTGTTGCACTCTTCCAAGGTCATCTCCCGAAAGGTCGCTTCCGCCCATCACGACGCCCGGAACTCGCAGCAGCGCCACCAAGTCCGGTTGGGAGGAAAATCCAAATTCTTTATTGAGAGCTTCGCAGGTTTTGAGATAAGCCTCGAGAAGTTTGCGATTTAACCGCAGATCAGCTTCGTTCAGGCGCTCCAGGTTGACGGTCACTTCAATGTGCCCGCGCTGGATATGGTTTTTCAGAGTCCGACGAATATTCGGCTCAAGGGAATCGAGCGCCGCGGGGAGCCGCATCTGAAGGTCCAGAAAACGATGATTGGTGCTTTTGAGACTGATGGAGACGGAAAAACGCTCATCTTCAAAGTGGCTTGCGGCATAGCCGGTCATGCTGTAAATCATGGGAAACGGGCGCTATTCAGCAGGATTGCTCACTTTGGCTAAGGGGACAGAGCTCACAAGCGTTCTTCAACGAGCGGCTGGGGAGGATCGCCGCCACTTCTCACAGCTCTGCGTCCACGAACTGGAGGTCATGCAATCTCTGATAAATTCCCCCGCGCGTCACGAGATCCTCATGAGTTCCGATCTCGGAGATGATGCCCCGGTCCAGCACGACAATCCGATCGGCGCGCCGAATGGTGGAGAGACGATGAGCGATCACGAGCACCGTACGCCCTACCATCAGGTTCATCAGGGCTTTTTGCACCAGAGCTTCCGATTCAGTATCGAGCGAAGACGTCGCTTCGTCCAGGATCAGAATCGGCGAGTTCTTCAACAAGGCGCGGGCAATCGCGATGCGCTGGCGCTGACCGCCTGAAAGCCTCTGGCCGCGCTCCCCAATGACCGTTTGATAGCCTTCAGGCAGTTCCATGATAAATTCGTGCGCCAAGGCTGCGCGGGCAGCCTCCTCAACGGCCTCCGCGCTGACGGACGGTTGCCCATAGCCGATGTTGTTAAACACCGTGTCATTAAAGAGTACCGTCTCCTGCGTCACGATGCCGATTTGCGCCCGCAGCGAGCTCAATGTAGCGTCGCGCAGGTCACAGCCATCAAAGAGGATGCGGCCACGAGTCACATCGAAGAAGCGAGGGATCAGGTTGGCCAGTGTGGTCTTGCCCGCTCCGCTTGAACCTACAATGGCCACGACCTCTCCCTTGCGAATTCTCAGATTGACCCCTCGAAGAATCGGAACGTTATCGTAGCTGAAGTCGACATGATCGAAAATAATCTCCCGTTGAAAGGGAGGAAGGACAACGGCATTGGGTTTCTCTTTTACTTCTGCGCGGACATCCAAAACCTCAAAGACTCGCTCGGATGCTCCCACCGCCAGCTGGAAGGCATTATTGACGCCGGTCAGCCGCTTAATAGGCTCGTACATCTTGATCAGGGCAAACATGAAAGCCGCGAAGCCGCCCATGGTGTGGGCGTGATGCACAATCTCATTGCGGGCGTACAGGAGGAAACCGGCAATCGTGATTGCGCCCAGTAATTCCATTAGAGGTGAGGTCAGGGCATGGGCTCGCACCCAACGCAGGTTGGTCTTCAGCAGCCGCCGCGTGGCTGCCATAAACTTGCCAGCCTCAAAGGATTCCATTCCGAAAGCCTTGACAATGCGAATCCCGCTGAAAGTTTCCTGAAGAATATTCGTGATTTCCGCCATTTTGTCCTGGCTCTTGCGGCTGGAAGCGCGAATGTAACGTCCGATATTGGCGGAAGGAAACACCACAAAGGGAACCAGAATGAGCGATGCGAGCGCCAAATGCCAATCAAGATAAAAAATCACCACCAGCAGACCGAGAAGAGTAAAGGATTGCTTCAGAAAATTCGCGGTCACATGCGAGACGGCATCCTGGATGCGTTCGATGTCATTCGTGACGGTGGACATGAGCCTGCCGGTGGGATTCTGGGAAAAAAATGCAATGGATTGCGCAATGATCTTGGTGTAGAGCATATTGCGCAGGTCACGCACCACCGACTGGCCAATGTAGTTCACGGAGTACGTGGCAAAATAGACGGAGATTCCCTTGATGAAGGTCACAGCCACAATCGCAAAGGCCACCATGGCCCAGGGGGAATGAATCCCGGGGGGAATGAAATCCTGAAGGTAAATTGCCGGACCGTGGAAAGGCAGCTGGAAGAGCAGAATCGGCGCTGTGGACTGGTGAACATCAAGCACACGGTCGAAGACAGGCTTGATCAGAAGCGCAAAGAGGGCTTCACAAGCTCCGACCACCGCCATCAGGAGAATGGCCAGAATAAAACGCGGAATGTAGGGCCGTATGAGGCCAACCAGCCGGCCGGCTTTTGTCATAGAGAAAACACCATCCGGAACAGGGACTCGCCCGAAGTGGGAATCCCGTCAGAGCGGGCCTTTTGCGCCGGAGTTCCCTGTGCGCCACGCGGAATCGTGGGTCTTGAGTTGCCATTTGTCCGTGTGGCGTAGCGAAAACCGATTAACCAGGTCAAGGGCCCTATCCCCGTAGGCGCAGCGAATGGTCTCCGCATTCCTTTTCATGCCTCAACTGCAACCGCCATTGTGGAGGGGTTCCGTGGCGAAGTTTCCTTCAGCGTCAAAACACGGCTGAAAAGTCTCTGGCGATAATTGCCATCGTGGGAGATTTGCCGCTTCGCTGGCGAGAGACTCCGAAATCGCAATCCGGCTGAGGTCAAGCGTATTATGAATCCAGGCGACGCGCTGCTCTTCAGGACCGGGAGAACCCAGACTTCGCAGTGCAAAGTTCAGCGCTGCCTGGTCCGAAGGCAAATACATGGGAAGGCGAACGCTGCCGGGCTTTAATGAGGTCTGCGCGTTGATATAAGTTCTTTGCAGATCCACCTTGCGATAGAAATGTTCGTGGACCAGATCGGCATTCCCCATGCCCACCGCGTTGCCGCCACTCTCAGGGGTGAGATCTCGAACATAAATCAGGTTAATAGCCGGGGCCTCCCCGGCCGGGAGTTCCACACCGCGCCCAATGATTTTAGTATCCATTCCCGTCCCGCTGATGTTCTTACCCATCTCATCGACGACAAGCAATTGAACCCGGGAAAAAGGAAGCCTCGGGACAAGCTGCCGGGCAAGCGCGAGAGTCTCTTCTTCCTGCGCTACCAATTCTTCCGGACGCGCCGCCCGAACCTGGCAAATCCGATGCGTTTCATTCTCCACCACAGCCAATCCACCCAGGATCTTACCGCTGGCCAAAATCCTCTCGCTGACCTCCCGGATCACCGTCTCGTAGCCATACTTTCGGGCCCATCGGTGAACTTCCTCAGCGCCCTGACGCTTACCCAGCCCGACGGCAATCATTTTCAGCCGCCCGCTTTCGATTTTTCCTGTGAAGTCCGTATGTGGCTTGACGCGGTTCATGACCAGCACGCCATCGGCTTCCCAGGCGCAGCGATCCATGAAGGCTCGAAATCCATTCTGCGTCTCACCCAGACAGACAGTTTCCATCGAAGAGAGGATTTCCGCGCCGACAGCGTCCTGGCAGATGCCATACTCTTCGAGAATACGGCGCTGGCCCTCCGCCGTTGCTCCCCCATGACTTCCCATGGCTGGAATGACAAAAGGTTGAGCGCCCTGGTCACGGAGCCACTGGCAGACGGCGCGAACAATCTCTTTTAAGCTGGCAATGCCGCGACTGCCAGCCGTGACGGCAATACGCCGACCGGACAGGCGCTCAGGCGGCAGCCCGAGACCCGTCAGGTTCTGCCGGATCACCACATCGAGGTTGGGCAATTCCGATAAACTGGCAGCCGTTCGTGTCAGGATTCTGAAGGGTGCAAGTGGTGTGAAGTGATCAGGGATCGGCATGGCCTCTCTCTCATATCAAGAATCCCATCCGGCTTGAAGCAGGAAAATCCTCTGCTTTTTTCGAGTCCTGTGCGGCAAACGAGTACAAGACAGCCTGAAAACGCTCAATCGCCCCCGGATCACTGCTGGGGATTGAGAGTTACGGTGGCTGGGCTTCTCAGCACAAAGTCAATCCTGGCTTCAGAGGGAATCGTCACTTGTTGGCCATGAGTGGCTTCTTGAGTTACTGCCCCGCCCGCCGCACCAATTGCGGCGCCGATGCCAGCTCCCTTTCCGTGGCCAATCAGTCCACCGATCAACGCTCCCAAGCCGGCGCCCCCTCCAATCTTCTCAGCACTGTTCTTACCTCGTGAAGCGCCCAGCTTATCATAATAACCGCTTTGAACGGGCAGGTCTTCGCCGTTCACGTTGACAGCGACCAGTTCCAGTTTTAATTCCGACTGCCCTTGATAATGTCCGGCGCTTCGCACTTGAACAACTCGCACCTTGGCATCTGCGCCTTGTGGGACGACGACACGATTACCGACCACGATGGGCGAAAAGACACTCGCGGCAAATACCTGCCCTGCCTGCGCCGTTTGCGAGCTGATCGGATCAATCATCCGCACAGTCACCACAGTTCCCGAGGGGATGGTCACATGCACCGGCTGTGGCGGAGGAGGTGGCGAGGAAGGCTGCTGCGCTTGTTGGGTTGAAGGAGCCGGGCTTGACTCGGCTATTTTGGAGGCGGAGTTTGCAGGCTCAGACGATCCGGAAGGCTCCTCCTCCTGATTTGACACTGGCGGAGCGCTGGCATCGGCGTATTGTTCTGCGTGCCTCTTCTGGCGACGACGATGCGCGACATGAGACACAGGAGCGGGCTGCCCAGTAGTGTCGCGAGTTGCCTGGGGGGAAGTTTCCGCGCTCGCGGTTGGCATGCTCGAAGCAGAAGCAGAGGCAACCGTGATCTGATCAATAACACGCTTCACGCCCGGGGCTTTCTGGGCCAAGTCTTCGACGGCCAACCTTTCCAGGGGAGCATTCACCGTGCCGCTTAACGTCACCACTCCATGGTCCGAAGTGACGTTGATCGAGAGTGCTTTTAAATCCGGGTTTTGATATAGTCCCGCCTGGATAGACGAGACAATCTGCTGATCATTCGGAGCATGCGAGCAGGCACTGCAAAGCAAGATCAACGCCAAAGGAACCCCCATAAAGCTCTTGCCCATTCTTTTCATAAAACCCACCTGAAAAAACGAGAGTTTAAATACGTTTTTTCGATTCAATCGCTTGGGAACAGGTTGTCCACCTCTTGGAGATATACTTACTATAACTTGGGAATAGCTCACCCGCAATGCGCCTCGGTCTTGTTGATCAATCGGTTAGCGTGGGTGACGGTCCCATCTTAGACCTACGGCCGGTGCAGGGCGTGGGTTGACCGTGCGGCTTGATGTTAGAATGGAAATCAGCTTGAAGATAGCAGGATTTTCCATCATTACAAGTATCATTCTGACGCTTGCCGGTTGCGCCAAGCGGCCGACAACGGTGCGGCTCGTTTATACGCCCGCCCCACCCCCGGCGCCAAGTTCGCCTGTGGCGGAACAAGGCAACGTGTTCATCATTCAGGAACCTGCGCCACCTCAGCCGGAAACCCGACGTTCAAAGCCGCAGGAAGCTCGCCCTGCAGTGTTGGAGGAGCCCAAACTGACTCCACCGCGAAAGGTTGACCGGAGCGAAGCCGGAGATTCCACCCCTCCCAAGCCCGAAGTGTTGCCTGCCCCCAGCGCTCCTCAGCTCGAACCGCTTACGAGCGTGCAACAGAAAGCGGCTCTTCAACAGCAAATTAGTGCATTGAAGGAGGGCATCCAACTCCGGATCAGCCACCTCAGCCATGTTGGTCTTTCCAGTGAGGACCGGCGCGCCTTGAACGACGCGCAAAGGTTCTTGAGTCAATCGGATACCGCTGTCAAGCAGGGGGACCTGCAACAATCCTTAAAACTAGCCGAAAAGGCGGATCTTCTGGTCTCAGCGGTCGAGAAAAACCACTGAGATTCGGTTTGGAGAACGCGATTTACGCCAAACGGTTGAAACCTACTGATGCCTCACCGCCGTGATGACACCGTCCAAAAGACTTTGGATGCAACCTGCTTTTACGGCCACATTCTCCATAGATTTAAACACAAAACCGGAAGCAAAGTTGTGCTAACGCAAGGTGCTTAAATTGAATATGATAGAATGTATCAATTTGATGCGCCGCGCATAATTGTCTACCAAAACCAATTCGGTTTGAGGAAGAAATGGCCCTCTATTTTTCCGCCCACACCATTGCGTGTCTTACCAAACAAGCTCTTCGGGAGCTGATGACCAATCTCATGGCTTCGACCGACCTCAAGGTTCGCCGCTGCGTTGCCAGCCAGTTGGCAGGGCGCATGCTTACAGAAGTCGAAGCTCCTGATCAGGCCACCCTCGAAAGGTGGTTCGAGCATCACCACGTCAATGTGGAATGGATGATGCGTCTCGATCTTGACGGGCAGGATGGGGTGGTAAAAGAGTACTAAGTCTGTTGCTCAGAATCGATTTTCTCTGATTTCCTGACGCTAATTTTTGACCGGCACAACTCGTGGAGGCCCGCACATGAAGATCACACGAATTTCGACCACAATCGTCAATGCCCGCATGCGCAACTGGATCTTTGTCAAGGTGGAGACCAATGAGCCAGGTCTCTATGGATGGGGTGAAGCAACTCTGGAATGGAAGACGAAAGGTGTTGTGGGCGCCATCGAAGACCTTTCGGTTCTTTTACTTGGGCAAGATCCCAGGCGGGTTGAACATCTCTGGCAAACGATGCACCGCCAATACTTCTGGCGAGGGGGCGTGGTGACCATGAGCGCCTTGAGTGGCATCGATCAGGCTCTTTGGGATATCAAGGGAAAGGAACTGGGCAGGCCGGTGTGTGAATTACTGGGTGGCCCGGTGCGAGACCGGCTCAGGTTTTACGATCATCTTGGGGGCGGAACGCTGGAGGGGATGTACAAGACCGCGGAGCCTGAAGAATTTGCCGATAAAATTCAGGAGAGCATCCAGAAGGGCTTCACGGCCGTCAAGGCTATGCCAATTCCCGTGGCCGAGATGATCGAAAGCGCCGACGTGCTGAAGCATTCTGCACGCTGCGTGGAGGCGATGCGTAAAGCTGCCGGAGACGGTATTGATATCATGCTCGACCTTCATGCGCGGACCACTCCCGCCGCGGCCATCCAGTTTGGACGACTGCTGACCGAATATAACCTTTACTGGTATGAAGAGCCTTGCTGGCCTGAGCACGTAGACGGTTTGGTGGAGGTGGCGCGGGCGTTGCCCTTTCCCATCGCCACCGGCGAGCGGCTGGTCGGGCGCTGGCAATTTCGAGAGTTATTGGAAAAACGCGCCTGCGCCATCGTTCAGCCGGATGTATCTCACTGCGGAGGCATCAGTGAGGCCCGCCGGATTGCGGCAATGGCAGAGACTTACAACATGTCGGTGGCCTGCCACAATCCCCAAGGACCGGTCAGTACGGTTGCTTCGTTACATGTGGGGTTTGCAGTTCCAAACTACCTCATCCAGGAAGTGGTGCGTCAAGATGTCCCCTGGCGCAATGATGTAGTGACCGAACCAATCGCCATGGAAGGTGGGGTCGCACGACCGCCTTCAGCCCCGGGCCTTGGAATTGACATTAACGAAAAAGAAGCGGCCAAACATCCTTTTCAACCCGAAGTCATCATGGCGTACTTTCACAAGGATGGCTCTGTCGCGGATTGGTGATCCTGGAAGCTTCTACGCCGCATCAATTTGGAGCACCAGGGGTAGGGTGCGCCAAGGCGACTTCGCGCGTTGGCTGGCCGTTCTGAATCAGGACCGGCTCCTTTTCAAGAGCCAATTCAAGCACCTCCTGGATGGTCTTGACGTAGCGCAATTTCAAATCGCCCAGCAATTCCGGCGAAAGATCTTCGCGCGCGTTTGGCTCGTTTTCCTTAGGAAGCAGAACCTCCTGAACACCTGCTCGCTTGGCGGCAAGAACCTTTTCCTTAATACCTCCTACCGGCAGCACCTGACCACTGAGTGTAATTTCACCCGTCATGGCCAGCCGCTGGCGCACCGGTCTGCGGGTCAGCGCTGAGACCAATGCGGTTACCATGGTAACTCCCGCTGAGGGTCCATCTTTGGGAATGGCGCCCGCTGGCACGTGAACGTGGATATCATAGGACTGAAAGAAGTCCGGGTCGATATCGTAGTCCGCCGCATGCCCGCGTACCCAGGCAAGTGCGGCCTGCATGGACTCCTGCATGACCTGCCCCACGTGCCCGGTCATCGTAAAGTGTTTTCCACCCTTCATCGCAGTGGCTTCTACGAAAAGCACATCTCCGCCGGTAGGCGTCCAGGCCAGTCCGACCGCCACGCCTGGCCGGCGCGTCCGCTCGACAATTTCGGTCTCCAGCCGGAAACGAGGAACACCCAGGAACTCCTGAATATTCTCCACAGTTAACTGAAGCTTTTCGTTCTGGCCTTCGGCGATGCGCCGGGCCTGTTTGCGGCAGAGCGTTGCGATCTCGCGTTCCAGATTGCGCACCCCTGCCTCTCGCGTATAATGCCGAATCACAAATGCGAGAGCTTCCCGTGTGAATTCAATCTGCTCGCCATTGCGAATGCCATGTTCTTCCGTCTGCTTCGGAATTAGGTGCCGGAAGGCAATTTCGATTTTCTCGTCCTCGGTATAGCCCTGGAGCTCGATCACTTCCATGCGGTCCAGCAAGGGTGGCGGGATGGTGTCCAGCACGTTGGCCGTGCAGATGAAGAGCACCTTAGAAAGATCAAATTGAACGTCCAGATAATTGTCCCGGAAGGTTGCATTCTGTTCCGGGTCAAGTACTTCTAGCAGCGCGGACGAAGGGTCGCCACGAAAATCGCGCCCGATCTTGTCGACCTCATCCAGCACAAACACTGGATCGCGCGTTTCCGCGCGTCGGATGCCCTGAATGATTTGTCCCGGCAGCGCTCCGATATAAGTTCTGCGGTGACCGCGAATTTCAGCCTCATCGTGAATACCGCCCAGCGACATCCGCACAAACTTCCGGTCCAGTGACTTCGCAATGGATTTTGCCAGCGAGGTCTTGCCTACGCCGGGCGGCCCTACCAGGCAAAGGATGGGCCCCTTCAATTGCGGCTTTAATTGCAGCACCGCCAGATAATCGAGGATCCTTTCCTTGATCTTGTCCAGATCATAATGGTCAGCATCCAGAACTGTCCGGGCCTTGTGGATGTCCACCTTGAGCTCGCTGACCTTATTCCAGGGAAGCGCCACGAGCCAGTCCAGATAAGTGCGGGTCACGTGATAGTCTGCCGCGGCCGGCGACATCTTGGAAAGGCGATTAAGCTCCCGCAAGGCCTCTTTTTTGGCTTCCTCCGTCATCCCTGCGGCTTCGATTTTTTGACGGAGTTCTTCAATTTCGCGCTGCTCGTCGGCTTCGCCCAACTCTTTCTGGATAGCCTTCATCTGCTCGCGCAGATAAAACTCGCGCTGACTGGCTGTCACCTGATCCTGTACGTCGGATTGGATCTTGGAGCGCAATTGCTGCACTTCCACCTCGCGCGCCAGGTGGCGATTGAGGCGTTCAAGCCGCGCGGAAAGGTCAAGGCTCTCAAGCAATTCCTGTTTTTCGGTGTTGGAAATTGACGGCAGGTTGGCGGCAATAAAATCTGCTAGACGCGCCGGGTCTTCAATGTTCATCACCACTGTTTGCAGATCGTCAGATAAACTCGGAGAGAGTTGCACAACCTGCTGGAAGAGCGAGGTGACGCTTCGCACCAAGGCATCGAAGTCTGGCGTCGCTTGCGCGGGCAAGATGTCCTGAAGAGGCTTCACCTTGGCCCGCAGATACGGTTCCATGCTAACGATTTCCTCGATCGCGATTCGCTGAAGCCCTTCAACAAAGATGAAAAGGTTTTGGCTGGGTAGCTTGATGATTTTGTGAATGAAGGCCAGAGTGCCAATCTGGAAAAGGTCTACAGGTTGCGGGTTATCAACTCGCGGATCGCGTTGGGCCAGAACCCCAATGAATTTTTCGTCTTCTTTTAAATCACTAATCAACTTGAGGGAGCTTTCCCGTCCTACCGTCAGCGGCAGAATGGCGTTGGGAAACAAAACCGTCTCACGGACCGGTAAAATTGGCAGTTGACTGAGATCGCCTATTTTCTTGTTATTGAGGACAGCCATAACTAATAAACCTCGCTCTCGCGGTAACGCCGAGGTTCATCCTTTCTGGGCAGTTCAGAACGGCTCGTTAAGCCATAACCCCCAGCGGCCCGCTTTCACGTGAAGGCACTGCAAAGCATACTTTAAGCTGAGTCGAAATATCCACTCAATTTAGATGCAGGCTTCAGGTCTTGTGATTCAAGCGCCCGGTTGCGCGCCAAGACCACGCCAAGGTATGCTCAGACAACCATACAGGCTGAAAAGGAGACACGATTCATGCCTTTCAGGGATGCCCAACATACCCGACATTTGGGGTATGTTCGTCATTTCATCCACACCACTCCAAAGGTGATCATCTATCTCGCAATCGCCGGTGCCCTCATTGTGGCTTTTGGCATTGGCTATGCACTGAAGCGGCTTTTTCAGCGCTATCGAAAGAGGGCACGCACTCCGGTGGGGGATTTGCTACTTGCTGTGCTTGCGGAATTGCCCATTCCGTTGCTGCTGCTGACGGCTCTTTATACCCTTATGGAAGTCCTCACCTTACCGAGCCGCTACCGCAAGGCCGGATCAGAGCTTATTTTCACGCTCGTCGTCATTGTCATTTTTTACTTCGTGACCAAAGGACTGGTCGGCTTCATGCATCGCTTGGCCCTGCGCGAGCCCAAGCTTGAGCGCATCACTCAACCCACTTCCTTCGTCATTCGTCTCGTTTTTGTCATCCTAGCGGCCATCATCATCTTAGACAACCTCGGTATTCATCTGACGGCCATCTGGACCACGCTGGGCATCGGCAGCCTGGCGGTGGCTTTGGGCTTACAGGAAACACTCAGCAATGCCTTTGCCGGGTTGTACATTATGGCAGACCAGCCGGTGGCCCCCGGCGACTACGTAAAACTCGACGGGGGATACGAAGGTTATGTAGTTCGCATCGGCTGGCGAGCCACTTCGTTGCGCACATTGGCTAATAACGTCATCTTTGTGCCCAACGCCAGCCTGGCCAAGGCGGTGATCACGAACTATTCGCGTCCGGAGGATCGCATGGCCATCGGCATTCAGGTCAGCGTAGCCTACGGGACAGACCCGAATCGCGTGGAGCAGGTTCTGCTTGAAATCGCTCGAGAGGCAGCACAAGACGGATTAGACGGTCTCCTGGCCTACCCTGAACCCTCTGTCCGTTTTATCCCGGGTTTCGGGGCTTCATCACTGGATTTCTCACTTAACGTTCAAGTGCGGCGCTTCGTGGACCAATACCTCGTTCAGAGCGAGCTTCGCAAGCGGATCGTACAACGCTTTGAAAAAGAAGGAATTGAGATGCCGTTCCCGACCCGCACCATCCTGCTGGATAAATCAGTTCTTGAAACGCTGAGCGGGAGGATGCTCAAACCCTAGTATCTCCTCCCGTCTAATTATTTGCAGCGGGGCTCACATCATCCCCATACTCACCATCCCTCTACCCTCCGCAGAAAGGAGGGAAATTTCCTTCCTTGGTCAAGGAGGGGTAGAGGGATGGTTGTTGTAAAGAGTTAGCTGGGGCAGGACATTAGCGGCGTGATTTCTCCTGCTTTTCCACCCCACTTCTTCTGTTTCAAATGGCAGAGAGTTGGGTGACCTAACTTTCGTTGGCTTGGGAGCAAGTTCGGCCGGCCATCTGTTGAATCTCAAGGGCATTCAAGGCTGCGTATCCCTGCTGGTCATTGTCAAAATAGATGAAGACCTGCTCCGCGCCCTCGCGGATGAATTTCTCAGCGTGACGAAGCCACTGGCGCAATTGGCCTTTCGTATAACGCCCTGCATATTTCTGGTGCGAGGGGCCATGGAGCCTGATGTAGGCAAACTCGGCGGTGAGGCGATGGGGCGATTTCTGACCGGCAAAATCGAAAAGACACAAAGCGCAATAGTGCTTTTCCAACAACGAAAAAATTTCCCCGTGAAACCAGTCAGGGTCGCGCAGCTCAAATGCGTACCGATGATTTTCAGGCAAGGCAGCCAGAAAATCACGCATACGTTCGGCGTTCCGTTTCCACCGCGGGGGCAACTGAAACAAGATAGGCCCTAACTTACTCCCTAATCCGTCCGCGCAAGAGAAGAATTTCTCCAATGCTTTTTCAGGGTCTTTAAGCTTCTTCATGTGCGTAATATACCGGCTGGCCTTTACGGCAAAGGTGAAGGCGGGTGGCGTCGCGTCTCTCCAGGCTGAAAAGGTTTTTCGGCTTGGGAGATGATAGAAGGAGTTGTTGATTTCCACTGTGGAAAATCGACGAGTGTAGAAATCCAACAACTCGTCACTCCGCGCTTGCTGAGGATAAAAGGGGCCCTTCCAGTGGTCATAGTGCCATCCGGAGGTTCCAACCAAAATCTTTTCTGCCATAAACACCTGTCCTATCCGTGACATTCTCATCTTGCCACATCGATAGAGTTAAAGAGGGCCCTAAAATTAAATTGACATGAAGTCATAAAATCGGGAGAATGGAAGGGATGGCGAATACCCGCATTCAATCCATGGAGCGTCGGGGCTGTTGTTGTTCTTGCTGTTGTCGTATTTCCCCGGCCGTGGGTTGACGCCAGACGCGATTATTCATTCGTGATCCTGTAGTTTAGGCCCATCGTCGGGGAAGCAGAACCCGGCGATGGGTTTTTTATTTCTCCGGAGGTTTTTCAGAGTGGAGCAGGGAAAGGCAGGCACCCCTAAGGAAACCAAGGCGCAAAGGGCTGAGCGGCTTAAGAAAGCCAAGAATCCCTGGGAATGCTTTGCTGAGATCGAAGACTTTGCAAAGCATGGGTATGACTCCATACCGGAAGAGTGGTTAAAGACTTACTTCCGGTGGTGGGGTGTTTACACTCAAGGGGATGGAGCAGGAGTCTTGGGGGGCAAAGGTGGAGAAGGCAAGGCCGCGCCATACTTCATGGTGCGCATCCGGATTCCGAATGGGTTTTTGCGCGGCGATCAACTGCGAACCGTAGCCCAAATCACCGAAAAGTATGCGCGGGGGTTTGCGGATTTGACGGTGCGGCAGAATATCCAGCTCCATTGGGTCACGATTGAATCGCTACCGGAGATTTTCCGCGCTCTATGGCAATGCGGACTGACGACAATGGCGGCTTGCGGTGACGACACCCGTAATATCACGGGCTGCCCCCTGGCTGGCATCGACGCGGGTGAGATTTGTGACGCCTCGCCGCTGGTCTTTGCAGCGCAAAAGATGCTGGTGGGAGTGGAGGAATTCTACAACCTGCCACGAAAATTCAAGATTTGCATCACGGGCTGCCCCGTGTGGTGTTCTTATCCAGAAATCAACGATATTGGTCTGACCGCGCAGAGACGGAAGCTCAACGGCCAGTGGGAAACGGGTTTTTCTGTGCGGGTGGGCGGCGGCCTTTCCTCGCAGCCGCACTTTGCCGTTCGGCTCCCCGCGTTCGTGCGCTGGGGTCAAGTAATGCCCGTTGTGAAGGGAATTGCGGAGATTTTCCGCGATTCGGATTGCCTGCGTGAAGCTCGCGAGCGGGCACGTTTGAAATTTCTTTTTCTGCGCCATGGCTGGACGGCCGAAAGTTTCCTCCAAACACTCGAAGAGCGCCTGGGTTTTCGTCTGGACCCGCCGGAGCATGAAGAGCCACCCTCGGATGTTTACCGCGATCACGTGGGCATCTATCCTCAAAAACAACCCGGGCGCTTTTACGTGGGCGTGGCGGTGCTGCGCGGGCGTGTGACCGCCCGACAACTGGCTGCCGCTGCCGATCTGGCCGAGCGCTACGGAAGTGGTGAGGCACGAATCACAGGCATGCAAAATCTGGTAATTGTGAACGTACCCAAGCCTCAAGTGGACGCTCTGGCCGATGGGCTTGAGGCGGCAGACTTGCAAATTTCCGCATCGCCTTTCTGGCGCGGCGCCATCTCCTGCACGGGCACCGAGTTCTGCAAGCTGGCGATTACCGAAACCAAGGGATTCACGCGCTGGCTGGTGGAAGAACTGGAAAAACGCATGCCAGGCTTCAATCAACACCTGAAAATTGACGTCACCGGTTGCCCCAACAGTTGCGGCCAGCACTGGATCGCCGATATCGGTCTTGAAGGCAAGCGCATCAAAATTGACGGAAAACTCGTGGACGCCTACTACTTCTGCTTGGGCGGAGCCGTGGGAAAACATCAGGCTTTCTCACGCCACATTGGTTATCGTTGCCCGGCTGATGAAGTGCCGGATGCCATCACTCGCCTGCTCTATGCCTACCTGGACGAGCGAGAAGAAGGTGAGAACTTCCGCAGCTTTTGCGCGCGCAAAACGGATGAGGAACTTCGGGCTGCTCTCACCGGCGAGATCGCAGAGGAATTCCCTGAAAATCCTTCCCTGGACGCTGTTCCCTGTTAGTTCTCCAATCCGGAAGGTTAGAATCCTGCCGTGCAACCAGTAAAAGAGAAATTAACAGTTGTTGTGCTGCCTGGAGTAACGGTGAGTTGATCGCTTGAGTCGAAATTGGTCGGCTGGCTCGGCGGGGAGCAATCTGGCGTTGAAGCGCTCAGGGGTGTAAACGCCTGGGCATTGAGCCAGTAAATCACGGGTGATCCCGCCGGAGCAGCGTAACTGGTTGGGGGTGAGGAGCTAAAAACGCCCACCTGAGGGTTGCTGGCCGGCACCATCAGCAGGTAGTTGTTACAGTCTGTTCCTGATGGGCAGGAATTGGAGCTTCCCGGGAACTGTACCGAAGGAGCGCTTTCCGTGGCCACGTTCGCTGTTGAAGGCATACTTGAAAGCACGGGAACCGTCACAAGCATGGGCGTTCCAGTCCCAGGCACAACCACAGACTGCAAAGCTGAGAGATTCACGTCGGCTGAGGTCGGCGACCCTCCCGCGGAGGCCGTTGTGGTTGTGATCTGACCTTGAAGAGTCGCAGGAGAACTGGGGGTTGTAGTCAGCCCAGCCGTTGTTGGTTCGGGAACCAGCGGAATGTTACCCATGGCGCTTCCTGTGCCCACCTTGAGAGTTACTGTGGCGTTGTAGGTGGTTGTCATTCCTAAGCCTGAAGCCGTCTCCGCATCCACCACCAGATCGTAAGTGTCCGAGGGCAGCGGACAAAAAATGAATGTTCCATCCGAGGCGCTGGTCGTCTGTTCCACGACGCGGTCGATATTGTTGGAATCGGCTTTCTCAAGAAAGACCAGAGCTCCGGCAACGGGTTTGGAAGTGGAACTGTCGACAACTGTTCCGCTAATCGCGTTATTATTCACTGACACTTCCCCTGCGTGAAGAGTGGGTTTAAGCCGGAAAGCACCGTTGCCTTGTTGGACGATCGAGTCGCACGTGTTGAAGTCGATGTTAATGTCAGCAGCTTGACCGGCTGTCAGTTGGATGCCACCTCCCGTAATCTGACCGGGTGGAATTTTAATCCCTGTTTGGGCTTCGCTGCTTAATTGCAAGGTTTCTGTTGCACCGCTCGAGAGCACCACGCAATTAAAGCTGTTTGCGCCGCACTGGTTAGGTGAAGGAGTAGCTGTGCCGGACAAAGGTGAGTTCGCCAACAAATAAAGACGGATCTGCTGGTATTTTCCCGGCGGTAAACCACTCGTTGAACCAAGTTGAGTCAGTAAGCAGGTGGTTGAGGCAAGGCTTAGAAGGTCGATCTGTTTCGGCGTGTTTGTCAGATCGAGCAGAGTTACCCAACCGCTGTCATTGGGACCGGCCGAGCTGGAAATATTTGCGGTTACCTTTGTGATCGTCACCCAGACATGGGAAAACGGCCCGTTCGGAGCCGCACAAGTGGCCGGATCGCTGAGACTTGTCGTGATCGCGCCCGTTACAGTGGGCTCTGTCGAGCTCTTGGTGCTTCCACTCCCACATCGAATCAGCAGAAAAGCTGTTGACAAACTCACCGCCAGGATGGTGATCGCCAAATGCCTGCGTCTTGTTAGATTCAGCACGGTTCTTTTCCGCCTCTGAGATGGAGCCATGTTGTCATATAAAGAATAGTCCTGTCTATATATATCACATAAATTTATATCATATTAGATATATGATAGCCATAAAGAGCAACTAGCGCGTGAAATGCATCGTCGGGTGGTGCAATCGAGAAGGGAAGCACAGATAGTGAGGAGCGTAAACATCCTGCCCAGGATGTTTACAATATTCGCACTCGCTCATGACATCCGCTTGTCTGCTTTTTCCCTTCGACCTTTCGTTCGATTGGCAGAAAGCGCCTCATTGAGCAGACAATTATCATCTAAAGATCAGAATGAACTGAAAAGCCGAAAGCTGCACTTGTCAGTGAGGAGGTTCTCATGGCCCGCATCACAGCTATCTTTTCGGATGTCGGGGGCGTACTGGCTACCAATGGCTGGGACCGGGAATCCCGAAAAAAGGCCGCTGAACAGTTCAGGCTGGATTGGGTTGAATTTGAGGACCGCCACGAACTGGTGGTGAACGCCTTTGAAATGGGCCAGCTTGATCTTGACGAATATCTTGATCGAACGGTCTTTTATCGCTCCCGAGACTTCACGAAAGGGCAGTTTCGGGAATTCATGTTTGCGCAATCGCAACCTTTTTCGGAATCCTTGCAACTGTATCGGCGTCTTGCAGCGTCCGGGAAGTATCTGATGGCGACGCTCAACAACGAATCCCGGCCGCTGAATTTATATCGCATTGAGCTATTGGGGCTGCGGAACATTTTCTCCATCTTTTTCAGCTCGTGCTTTCTTGGACTCACAAAACCTCACGACGCAATCTACCGCCTCGCCCTGACCCTGACCCAACGTCAGCCTGAAGAATGCCTCTTTGTGGACGATCGCCTGTTGAATGTGGAGCGAGCGCAACAGTGTGGTATCCAGACTATCCACTGCCGGGATCCCAAACAACTCGAAAGTCAAATGCAGGCGCTGGGTATTGAAGCCCGCTAGGTTAGTGAACCCAGAACGTCCAAGACCAATTCTCGCTATTCCGGATTCCTCACTCTCAGCTGGTTAAATCTTTGTAAGGCAGTTTTTACGAGGATTTGACGCCTGCTCCCTGCCACCCGGCCCAATAATATCCATAAGGAAAGCGCGCTTCCTGGCAGTTTTCATTTCTGAGGTATTCGTGTCGTTCCATGGATTCCTTGATCCGGAGGAAATCCACGCACCCAATTTGAATTGAGTCGGAGGGTTTGAATGAGTGTCAGTGAAAACACATCTGAGTTTGCCCGCAGTACATCCTGGAAGCTGTTTCTTGTATCTCTTCTTCTTTTCTCGCTTGCAATGCCGGTCTTGGCGCAGGTGGAGGCGTCGATTGCGGGGGTCATTACCGACAGTTCGGGGGCCGTCATTGCGGGCGCCACGGTGAGCGTAAGAAACCTGGAAAATGGGTTCACGAGAAAAGTCATCACCAATGAGTCCGGGCGGTACGATCTACCCTCCTTACCTCTCGGGCGATACGACGTGACAGCTGAAATGAGAGGGTTCAAGTCGGAAGTGAAAACGGGGGTAACGTTAGTTGTCGGACAGCAGGCAGTGGTGGATCTCACGCTCCAACCGGGCGAAGTCAAGGAGACCATCACCGTGAAAGATGAAAACCCGGTCGTGAACGTCACAACTCAGGAGACATCGGGGCTGGTGGGAGAGCGACAGGTGAAAGACCTGCCGCTGAATGGACGCAGCTACGACGAACTGATCACTCTGAATCCGGGCATTGTGAACTATACTTCGGAGCGCACCGGAGGCGTCGGCGTTTCCAATTCAGCGATTGGCAACATGTTTGCAGTGTCTGGAAGGCGTCCGCAAGAGAATCTTTTCCTCCTCAATGGAATTGAATATACGAGCGCGAGTGAGATTAATCTGACTCCGGGCGGAGCCAGCGGCGAATTGCTGGGAGTGGATGCCATCCGTGAATTTAACGTGATCACCGACGCCTATGGAGCCGAATATGGAAAACGCCCGGGTGCGCAAGTGAATATTGTGACCTCTTCCGGCACCAACCAACTGCATGGAACCAGCTATGAGTTCCTGCGAAACAGCGCTCTGGATGCGCGCAACTTCTTCGATGAGGGTTCGATTCCACAGTTCGAGCGCAACGAATTCGGCGGGGCACTGAGCGGGCCTCTTCAAAAAAACAAGACCTTTCTCTTTGGGAATTATGAAGGGTTCCGCCAGAAACTCGGTCTCAGCGATGTGACTCTTGTCCCTGATCACAATGCGCGGCTTGGTTACCTGCCCGGGGCTGACGGGACACTGGTTCATATCGGGGTGGCACCATCTGTTTTGCCGTTGCTCTCGTTATGGCCGACTCAGAATGGACCTGACCTGGGGGACGGCATCGGCGAAGCCTTCAGCCACCCTCTGCAGCATATCCGCGAGGATTTTGGAACCGCAAGGCTCGATCATACCTTTTCGCAGAAAGATTCCATTTTCGGCGTCTATACCGTGGATGACAGCGCCGATCAGACCCCCACGGTGAATCCTCTCAGTGTCAATTTCGAGACTTTGAGGGAACAGGTGGTCAGCCTGCAGGAGACTCACGTTTTGTCGCCTACAGCCCTCAATACCGCGCGGTTCGGTTATTCCCGCGGAGGTTACTTTTTCACGGGTCTGCCCACCGTGAGCGCGCCGGGATTCATCGCCGGAGCACCCGTCGGCGCCATTGTGATTGGAGGTGGAACAGCCTCCAATGCAGCATCCCAGCTCAGCCTCGCGGGCAGCAACGTGGGTAGCAACTTCATTGCGGTGCGCAATCTCTTTACCGCCGAGGATCGCGTGGATGCGAGCAAGGGCATTCATCAACTGAGCCTCGGAGTCTGGTTCCAGAGGATTCAGGCGAACGACAATATGGCGCAAGGGCAATTCGGACAAGCCTCTTTTTCAAGCCTCGCCAATTTCCTGCAGGGAATGGTGAGCACTTTCACGGCAGTCCCGTCATCATCTCTAATGGGCTGGCGCTCGCTGGAAGGCGCCGTGTATTTTCAGGATGCCCTCAAGTTGAGGCATAACCTTGCCTTGACTCTGGGTCTTCGCAATGAATTCACGAATGGCTGGAATGAAGCTCACGGCAGGGCTTCCAATTACCTGTTCGACTCAAACGGCGTGATCATAACTCAACCCCGCGTAGGGCATTCAGTTTTTACTGTGAACAATGCCAGATTCCTTCCCGAGCCTCGTGTGGGGCTTGCATGGGATCCGTTTGGGGCCGGGAAGACCGTCGTTCACGCTGGATTTGGGCTGTATCATGATCTATTGGATGATCTCAGTTATCGGTTGGATCAGAATCCACCATTCAACACAACGCTGGTTCTCAAGAACGTGCCGCTCTCATCGCTGAACATCGTGCCGGGCGCACCGCTGCCCAGCGGAGGGCGTATTTCCCCTGGAGGCATTCAACCGACGGTGCAAACTCCAACGGTCATCACGTACACACTGAAGATTGAACAGCAAGTCGCGCCAAGGACCGTCCTTAGCGTCGGCTATGCCGGATCGCATGGTTACCATGAAATCCTTGCCGCCGACATGAACGAGCCTGTTCCGACAATCTGCCCCGCGGCCCCATGCCCGTCCAACCTGGCAACTGGAACCGTCTATTATGCCCCTGGCTCTCCTCTGGCCAACCCTCAGGTGGCAAACACAACTACCTGGATTTCGGCGGGTGACAGCTCCTATCATGCGCTTCAAGTTGATGTAAATCATCACTTTCATCATGGTCTGCAATTGAGAGGAGTCTACACTTATTCCAAGAGTCTGGATGATGGTGCGGCTTGGAACAGCAGCGTTGCCGCCAATTCCCCCGGCTTTGTGATGTTTCCGCTCAACCCGCGGCTCGATTGGGGACTTTCTCCTTTTGATGCCCGGCATCTCGCGGCGATTAACGGAACATATGAGCTGCCTTTTGGAACAGGCAAAGCATTCCTGAACGGGGGCGGCACTTGGGAGAGAAAACTGGTCAGCGGGTGGATGCTGGGCGGAATTGAAACCTTGCAGGCGGGATTTCCTTTCACCCCTCAACTGGGATTCAACCCCACGAACAACGGCGACACTCGAAATCCTATACGCCCTTCATGGAATCCCGCTTTTCATGGGAACCTGATTGAGGGCGGACCTTCGCAGTACTTCAACCCTGCCGCATTTATGGTGCCGTCCAATGGCACTTATGGAAACGTCGGCAGAGACGTGCTCATTGGTCCTGGCCTTGCCTCCCTCGACCTTTCCCTGATGAAGAACACTTCCCTCTCGGAACGGGTGAGCCTGCAGTTTCGGGCGGAGTTCTTCAATATTCTGAACCGGGCCAACTTCAATACACCGAACGCCGTCGTATTCTCTTCCGCCACGGCGAGTCCTTCTGCCACCGCGGGGGTGATCAATAGTACCTCAACAAGTTCGCGGCAGATTCAATTTGGGCTGAAATTGATCTGGTGATGGCGAAACGCGGAGGGCCGGTCAACGTCAGGCGTTTTCGGCGCAATTAATGCTGGCGGAAGGCAACGAATTGCTCGGAAGCACGGTCCATGCGTTCCAGGTGCCAATCTGAATCCAACCAGAGATCGATGCGCGCATTGTCAGTGGAAATGACTAAATGATTGCAGGTCTCTTTCTTTCCGCCGATCCTGACGGATTCCTCGCCCACTTCCGTCACGGTGAGGGTTCCCGGCAAAGCTTCCTGAGGGATGAAGGCCGTGAAGGTCTGTTGGCCGCCTGCGGTCATCGCGTAGCGCCATGCGGCCAGTTCGTATTGGTGGATCACATTATCGTCCAGAATGATGACATCACGGGGCAGGTGGAATTCACGATCATCCTGCTGGCCGTTCACCGTGTGATAGCGAACCCTGGCAGACCCGGGGCTGAAATCCATTTGAAGGCGGGAGGAGCGAGCACCTTTCTGACTCCAGGTGTAGGTGAGCGGTTGAAGCTGCGAATTGAGGAGAAGGTCAGGGAATGTTTTGAAGCTTTCCGGGTTGCCGTCTTGGGCGGCACGAAGATCAATACGGGCGCTGGCTTCAAGATCATCCCCACGTGCATGAATTCGAAACTTTTCTGTCCCGATCTGCTGCCCCTTCAGCATCAGGATAAACGAGCCTTCGTCTTCAGTTGTGAAGAGTGACTGCGAAGGCCTGGAGAAAGGAGACGGTGAGACGGCAATGATAATCGCGAGGAGCGAATAAACCATTCAAAAAACCTTCAGGCGCAGGATGCGTTCAACGACCTCTTCGGGCGCCTGACCATCTGTCGGAACGCGAAATTCGGCGAGGCGATAATAAGGCAGCCTTTGATTAAATAATTGGGCAAAGCTTTCGGGGTCACGGAATAGCGGGCGATCATGGATGCCCGCGCATCGTCTGCGAAGTTCTTCCAGGCTGCAATCCAACCAGATGGTCGCTCCCCCCGTGCTGCGAATAAATTCGAGATTAGGCTCCTGCACCCAGGTTCCGCCGCCGAGGGCGATCACGGCAGGCTCGGTCTTGGAGGCTTCGGTGAGAGCGGCATGCTCGATCTGCCGGAAAAAGGGTTCCCCTTCCTGCTCGAAAATCTGCCGGATGGTCGCACCTTGCCCAGCCTCAATCGTGGCATCTAAATCGATAAAAGGCCAACCCATGTTGCGGGCCAGCAGTTGTCCTACAGTGGACTTGCCGCTCCCCATGAATCCCAGAAGGTAAATGAGCTTTTTGCGATGACGAACCATTCGATACGGTGCGCAGTGATCTTCGGAGGTTGCTGAAAAACTCCTGCAGTGAGGATGCCACACACGGCCCATTACACCACCCTCCGGAGCAGTACGAAGAACAATGGAATTCGGGCAAGGGGTTTCAGCAACCCGTTAGTGATTATAGAAATCAGCCCGGAAGGTTGGCAAGGGATGCCGTTGGATTGAGCAAGAACGAGAACCTTAAAATTCTAAGGTTGGGTGGTCTGCGGACGAATGCGAATAGTGCCGCTATAAGATGTGAGCTCGAGGGTTGCTGCGCCCTCGTTGTGCATACCCAGAAGCGCGTTGCCGTAAAAGGAAACCGAGCGATGATACCGCTTATGAGTCAGTTTCATGTCATCAATGAGCTTGCCGTGCACCGACCGCGCATTGAGCTCGAACGACGCAGAAGGCGGGCAGAAAATATCAATATCGCCGTTATAGGAGGACATGACATATTCGCCGGCAGCGATGGGGTTCCCTTCATAGACAATCCTTCCTGAAGTTGTCCGGGCGTGAATGCGCGAGCTGGAAGGGGACAGAAATTCAAGGTTTCCATTGACGGACGATGCTTCCACGTAGCCAGCCGGACGAACAATCTGAATCTGTCCGCCCACGGACCGGGCGACAATTTCCCCGGAGGCGTCGCTGATGATGATGTTGCCCCCCACAGACTCCACCCAGATATCTCCGTTCACCTTGTCGATGCGGACCAATCCCTGAGGATTGCGGATTTCCATGCTGGAGCCGACGGGCACTTCCAATGTGTAATCCACTTTGGCGTTCGGTCCCTGAAGGTTGCGATCCAGGAGGTGAGTTGCAAGGTGAATCTTCTCGGCGTCTCCCTGGGAAGGAATTTCTTCCGTATCAATCTCGATGCGCGGTGAAGCAATCATATAAACCGCGTGGACTTCGGGTTTCTCCCAGCCTCGCACTTCGATGGTGCCGGTAAGGTTCGTAACCGTGATCCGAGGTGCCGGGATGGTATTAAACGTGTTCGAACGCTGAAGAGGGCCCTCACACCAGGCGCCTGCAGGCAACAACAGAATCAGGAAGGCCACCCAAAATTTTCCGTCGATGTGATAGTCCATCCTCGTCACTCGGCCATCATCGGCCTGCCCTCTCTAGCGCAGGTTATATTCCAGCGCTGACTGAAGCAGTTCCGCTTTTTGGACGTAAGCGGTCGAAAGGTATTCGCGAGCCAGATCGTTTTCCGGCTGTTGCTTCATCGAAAGCTCGCATTCCCGGATTTCGTCATTGAGCGAATCAAGGCTCTTCTGGTAAGTTGCCTTCATTGAAGGCTCCAGAGAAGTTTCATTGGCTTGGTAGGCCTGCTCGAGTTGCTGAATGGTTGCGCGAAGACTCGAAATATCTCTGGGCGCCATATAATCCTGCGAGAACACCGCCATGTGGATGACATTGGCCGGCGCTGTGCTCGAACGAACAAGATAACCCGGAGCCTTAAATAAAACAACGGCCATCACGACTGCGACAGCTGCTGCCGCAAGCGGTGCAGGGTGTCTGACAAAGCTTCTCCCACGGCGCGGCACCCAGCGCCTCCAAAAGCTGACCGGATCGTGAACGATCCCTTCCTCAATCAGAACCGCTCGAACGTTCGCCCACACCCTTGCCGGAGGCTCTTCCATTCCCAGTTCCGTGCTGACTTTGCGGATCAGATCAAGGTCTGCCAGCAAACATCGGCAGAAGTCGCATTCGCTGGCGTGAGAGAGCATTTCAGGGTCAGAATCACCTTCCAGATAGAAGGCAAGGTTCGCCTCAAACTTTTCGCATGCGTCCCTCAGCTTCATACCTTCTTCCATCCCCTCATCACTCACTGCGTCTTCCTCCTTGCTGGTGCGGCATGTCTGACCAGCCTGCTCTCATCCCGTCGCAAAACCTCTCTCAGCTTCAGCCGGGCTTTGTGAAGCTGGGATTTCGAGTTACCCACCGAGCAATTCATAATCTGCGCGATTTCATTATGCTCGTAGCCTTCCACATCATGAAGAACAAAAATGGCTCTGTATCCCGGTGGCAACTCCTCAATGGCGTTGTGCAATGAAATGCGATCCACGGAACCTAGCAACCGGCGGTCATCATCTCCATACTCACGTTTCACCGGCTCTTCCTGAGAGTTATCCATCTCGTCGATTGAAACCCTGGGAACATCCTTCTTGCGGAGATGCATCAGAACCACATTGACAACGAGGCGATGAAGCCATGTGGAAAATGCGGATTCTCCGCGGAACGTTGAAATCTTCCGGAATAGCTGAAGAAACGCTTCCTGCGTCAGGTCTTCAGCTTCCGCTGTATCGCCCGTCATGCGTAGGCACAAGGAGTAGACTCGCCGTTTGTGAAGTCCATAGAGAGCGGCGAATGCCTCCTCCTCGCCTCGCTGTGCGCGCGCGATAAGCTGACTCTCCAACGCCGGCTTCGAAGCTGCGTTTTGATTTTGGGCCAAATGATTTCATTTCGCGCCGCACTTCCAATATCTTTGAGTTGTGATGCGGCGGCTGGATTGAAAGTTGTATCTCCGGTAATGACCCTCTTGGTCTGCCTTGCCGGCCGAAAGGGGTTTTCCGGAGGCTCCGCGGCAGGGTTGACGGAATCGGGGGCCTCATCGAACCTCGATGACGGCCTTGCCAATCCCAATGTTCCCGGCGGTATCGTAAGCCCTCAGCGAGATGACGTGTTCACCCGGCGGTAACCCCTGAAGTCTCAACGTAAAAGTCTCACGCTGGGAATCCACAATGCCATCGTCCGAGAGAATCTCCTTCCAGTGGTCCTCGCCCGTGGACACCTCTGCTCTATCAAGAGGCGAAACTTTACTCAAAGCCTGAAAGCGGATCACAGCTGTCCGGCCGTCCACCTGCTGACTGATTGTCTGAATCACCGGGGGGGTATTATCCACCCAGAACGGCGCACTGACCAACTCGGTCTTAAGCGCGCGATCCGGCGGATTGGAGGCTTCATCGGAAGCCACCAGCCGGATCTGATATTCACCATCGGCCAGAGAATCCGGCTCAATCGTGAAATTGGTATCCCTCAAATTTCCTTTGAGCAGGTGCCATTGCTGTTCATCTGCCGACTTGATATAGAGGGAGTAAGTAATTTCGTCGTGATTGGGATCCTCAGCCTGCCAGCTCACATAAATGGGGTGCTTGCTCACCACCTCCCTGCCGGTCGTGTCATAGACGGTGGGCGGGTTGGTGGAAGTCGTTACGGTACTGATGGGCGTAACGGTTATCACGGGAGTTGATGAGATAATAGGTACGCCTGAGAGGCTGGTTTTTTCATTGCCAGAGGTAATCGTCAGATTACGAATTTCGGGTGGAAGGTTCTGATTTAAGTAGGCCAGACTGACTTCGACCAGGCTGGGGCTTTGGCCATCCGAACCGTGAAAGATTGCCTTCCACTGCACGTAGCGGGCTGGTGGGCTCTGAATGGCACTGCCCTGAGGGTTAGTGTACGGCCCCACCCAATCGCTCCAGGTGTTATCCGGGCGCGCCGAATTCCCTGACCGCGTATAAAACTGAAGGGTGCAGTGGGCGGGGACTTCCGCACGCCAGAAAATTTCACCCCAGCGTGATATAAATCCGGTGTCCTTGACCTGAGACTCGTAGGTACCTTCCGTTCCCCTGCTGGTGCCGATTTGAATCAGCTTGGCGATGTTGCTGGTGGCCACAAACAGATCAGAGCCTTCGGGCAGAATCCGCGTGGGAAGAGACTCACGCGTTTCAGTGAGAAGCGTGAGCTTGGGGCCATCGGGAGATGGTTTCAGATCGAAAATGTGCCCATTAGCGTCGGTGGAGAACAGGACATCCGAGCCGCGCGTGGCTAATCCGAAAATACTTTCGTTATTTGAGGTCCAAAGCGTTTGCGCCGTGTAGTTGGGAAGGATCTCGATTAACGCGCCCCGCCCCAGTGCGTACCGCTGATACGGTTGCACGCCCGCCGAGACATTAGGATTCACTGAATGAGCCTGGCCGCGCCTCTGAGGCACTCGCTGCGGTTGCTGAGGCTGCTGAGGCTGCTGCGTTTTGACCGGATCGTCGGTCATGTCTCCGGCAGAGGCGACCACCGTGACGGTGGTTCCGGGAGAAGAGACGAGGGTCGGCGACGTGGGAGGAAGAGCGTACCCGGGCACTGCCCCTGGAACGTTGTTCCCTAAGGCTGCCGCGTAGATGCGTCCTTGGGCATCCGTCGCCAGGGCGTGAATTTCAGGCAGATTGGCCTGATAGAGGACGAAAGCCTTTCCCTGGGGGCTGATGCGATAGATCAAGCCATTAGGTTCGCTACCAGCAAGCAGATTTCCAGATCGGTCAAACGTGAGACACATGATATGAGTCTGATTGCTGGCAAAAAAGACGCTTCCTTTACCACTGCGGTCGACTCGTAAAATCTCACCCCGATCTCCGGTGCCCACATAGAGGCGCCCTTCAGGATCAAAAGCCAGAGCCCAAATATACTTCACCTTGGGATCGTAGAAGACGGAGGACTTGCCCTGTGGGGTGACGCGATAAATCTTTCCTTCCGGAGAGCTGCCAACATAGAGGGCATGGTCGGGACCGATGGCCAGCGCGAGAATTTCCGGCTCCGGCGCCTGGAAAAGCAATCGTCCATGGCGGTCGGAGTCGAGCTCAAAAACTTTTCCCTGGTGGCCCGTCCCAATGTAAAGGCGGCCATCCCGCCCGGCCACAACAGAAAGCGCCACCGTTTCATCAGGATTGAAGATGGCGCGGGTTTCGGGAGCCAGCGTCAATTCGCCATCCATGCTCACGGAAACGCCTTGTAAGTTCCCCTGCAAGAAGCGTTTGAAGCTGCTGATCCGCCAGAATTCCGTATGGGTCGAGTAGAGGGGAATGGCACAGAAAACGATGGCCAGGAGCCCTACGGGAAGAAACTTTCTGTCAGTCATGCAAAGGGCCTTTCTTTAATCATTAAGACGGGAGGTGTGGCGGCTTTGTTACATTCTGACTCGGGGCTTTCGGGTTTTGGTGTTCACCCTTCAATAAAAACGCTCTAGGCCAACACCAGAAAGCAGAATCTCAAGCCTCCCTCCAGCAAAAACCTTATGAGCTCTCATCATAAAATCAAGCCCAAAGTCGGCATCTCGCCAGCCAAATGGGATTACCGCCACTGTAAATTCATTCAATCTGAAATTGGTTCACGTTCCCAAATATCCTACTTGGCGGTGCTTAGCACTCTCAGGTAGAGTGTCTGTTCTCCTTGGATCGAGTAGGGAAGCGGCTTGGTTTCGTAGTCGCCCACCACCGAAGTGCCGCGATAAGTGATTTTGCTGGAAACCGCTGGATCCGCCATAAAGGTCTGAAGCAGCGAGGGGGGCGGCGAGGGATACTCTGTACCCTCCATCACAAACGACCGCTGCGGGACCATCAGCAAGGCATAAAGCCGGTTATCGCGCCGGGTGCGATTCAATTCCCGAACCAGTTGGTGAAGGTCCCGCGGTGGATTCCCAGGACGCAGAAACTGCATTTGCAACATGTTAATAGCTGTTCCACTACCCACGACCAGGGAGAGCGTCTTGTCATCCACGCTGTTGGGGATTTCAATAGGTATTTTCTGAGTCAGGGTCTGGCCCGAGGGGGTCCGCTCGACAGCGGTAACCTCAATGTGATCACCAGGCCGCACTTCCGACCGTGAACTCCAGACCTGCTCCAAAGTCGCCGCCCGATTCTCATTCTGGGAGACAATATCCAGGTTGATCCCACGGATTTGCAGATCGGGGAACTGGCTGCTGAGCAGATAGCTCAAGGGGACAGCGACTGCCGCGCCTGCGGAGCCAGCGCTGCTGAATTCTGAAGAGACCACGTCATCCACTTTCACCGCCTCGCCATCCGAAAGCAGGATTTCGCCGTTCAGTTGAATGGTGGAAGGCCCCACCATTCTCTCCGTGCTGCTCAAGGTGGAAACAATGGCCATGTTGACGAGAAGCGGTGAGAGAAGCGGTTGCTGCGCCACGGCAAACCGGTAGTCCGTTTCTTTGCCGAGGGATGAGTGCAGTTGAATGCGAACGGGAATGGTGGGAGACTTATCGCCCAGCACACCGTAGATGGCGCTGAAACGATCCTGGCGGATACTGCCCACGACCGGACCGGGGGCATCCACCTTAAAAGAAGCCGTCAAACTAGGGATGATTGCCAGAACCCGCGCTTCAGCAAAGGGTACCTGCGCCGGGCCCAGCGTGAAAACCTGATGTCCGCATGCGTAGAGCCTGTTCCCCTGGCGATAAGTTACCGTGCAATCGATGTTCAGATTCAGATCGCCCTGCATCAGCATTAGGCTAATCATCGAGCCAGGAACAATATTGGCGTCGGAGCCGGAGTCGGATTCCTGCGTTGGAGGAAAGCCCGGAGAGGAGCCAGCGGAGAGTACACCACCACCCATCGGCTCAAACCCGAGGTTGCGCAGCAAGGGCGTATACTCGGAAATCACCGAACGATCAAACCCATTAAATCGAAGCGGGAGACGGAAATGGCCAAGCCTAGTGGACTCCTGTCCCGCCCATGGCTGAAGCATCTTGGCCCAAAGTTCCGGAGTCGAAACGTCTTCAGGAATCCATCGACGAACGATCCCATTGAGAGACGGAGCGGCGGCACTATACCAGGGGATGCTCGATGTGAGCTTTGCGTGATTTTCAGACTCCGACTCTGGAGTCACCTGCAACATATCCTGGATCGGAGTGATCAGCGTATAAGGTTCCTTTGAGAACGGGAAAGCCGCCGAAACCGCGCCCAGAAGCTTGCCGTCCACGTAGACCGGGCTGCCGCTCATTCCCTCCGCAACGCCTGCTTTGTCAATGGCAGGGCCTGATAAGCGAGCCAGGATGGCATCCCGCTTGGGCGCCAGGACATTTTTCAGGACGCCGAGCAGTTCGACTTGAAATTCCTGGATCTTGTTTCCCTGAAAGACAGTCCGTCCGACACCCTTCAGACCCGGACGAACATCAGCAAGGGGGAAAAATTGCATATCCTTCTGCGCCCGGAGAGGGAGACAGGGTGAGAAGACAAGAAGAGCAAGAAATAAGGTGAAAATACGTTGCATGCCCACCGCAAGTTACCCCCCAACATTCCAATATTAGTCTAGGGACAAACCGGAGGCGCGTCAAGCAAAGCTCCGAGGAGGGTGTTATTCTTAAGTATTGTTCATCAGGTGAGGAGATGGTTTGGACTGGTAGAGCTTGCGTCAACTGATCCCACGCCGCAAAAATTTTTCGTCATGCGAGCTGCATCTTGCTTTTGCGAGGGTCATTTCCTGAAATCTGAAATTGGGAATCTGTGTTAGATTGTGGTCGGTAGTGCACCTGAAACGCGGCGCCGCAGGCATGCCGATCTTTCAAATGGAGCCTAAGGGGATTAGCCCACGGGTGATTCACATTCAAAGACAAAGGGCCGTCGCTCCGTCACCAAGGTGACTATATGGGTTTAACGCAGGAAACAATTCCATACGCCAAAGTGAACCGACTGTTTCGAACGCCATCTCGTCAAGGTAGAGAGTGATGCTCCATGTCTGTGAACGGTAATTCCATTCGTCAGGTATGTGTTTACTGCGCTTCCAGCCGTGAATGCGAGGAAGCCTATTTTGCTGCTGCTGAAACGCTGGGACGGGAATTGGCTCGCAAGGGGATCACCATCATTTACGGAGGCGGCGCAGGGGGCCTGATGGGACGCCTTGCCGATGCGGCGCTCAGCGAGGGCGGACGGATCATTGGCATTCTTCCCCGCTTCATGGAGGAGCTGGAATGGGGGCATCAAAAGCTTACAGAGCTGGTTCTGGTCAACGATATGCACGAGCGCAAGCGCGCCATGCTGGAGCGTGCGGATGCCGTCGTGGCGCTGCCCGGTGGCTGCGGAACTTTAGAGGAACTCTTTGAGGCTATCACCTGGAAGCGATTGGGCCTTTATTTGGGCCCCATCGTGCTCGTGAATGTGCAAGGCTTCTTTGATCCTTGCATCGAACTGCTGGAGCGATGCGTTGAGAAGAAATTTATGGATGCCCGACACCTCTCGATGTGGAAAGTGGTTGAGAATCCTTACCAAGTGATCGAGGCCGTCTGTAATGCTTCCCCTTGGGCCAAGGACTGTCGCCGCTTTGCAGTCCCAGGCTTGTAATGGGCTCCGCTTATCGTCTTATCGTCCAAACTCCAGCCGCTGAATTAAGGGCTCTGGCAGATGTGCCTGAGTCATCTTCTTCTGAGTTGTTGCGATGTCGTATTCCGTGCGGTAGAAATCGACACGCCTTTCGGCCTCGTCGAAGATGGCAAAGGCCGCTCGCCAATTGCCATCCCGAGGCTGGCCCACCGAGCCGGGATTGATGAGATAGCGCGTTCCGTCTTCCAGGTCAAGCGTGAGGACTCGACCATTTCTCCTCGAACCTCCAGAAATCTTTTGAAAGACCCCTGCGCGATTCAGCGAAAACCCGCCCTGGTGGTGTGTGTGGCCGAAAAAGACCAATTGCATACTTTGATTCCGTAGGGCAGGGATCGCTTCCGCCGGTTCGAAAATGTATTGGTCCTCATCCTCAGCGGAACCATGGACGATCTCAAATCCCGGCATGGTCAGCGGACCGGGCGCAAGATTGCGGAGAAAAGAAAGGTGGTTTGGAGTGAGCGTGTCACAGGTCCAAAAAATCGCCTGCCGAGCCCAGGGGTTGAAGTCCTCCACATTCATTATGCCGCAGCAAGCTTTATCGTGATTGCCGCGGATGATGACGGTGGCCGTTCGCTGCATCATTTCGATGACGGCATTGGGGTCCGGGCCATAGCCCACGAGATCGCCCAGGCAGAGAACTTTCTGGTATTTGCCCTGCGCCAGTTGCAGACACTTTTCCAGAGCTTCCAGATTGGCATGAATATCGCTGAGGATCAGATAACGCACGAGGGTTGAAGGGTTGGTTCAAGGGGGGTACACCATGCCGGGAATTTATCCCGACCTTAAAAAGCCCCGCGCCCGAGCAGCACCACTGGAATCGTCTTCAGCAGAATCTTGCAGTCCAGCATTGGCGACCAGTGGTCAATATATTCCAGATCGAGTTCCATCCAGCGTTTGAAGTTAAGCTGACTGCGGCCTTCGAGCGCCCAAAGACAGGTGAGTCCGGGCTGCATGCGCAAACGCCGCCGTTGCCAGCGTTCGTAACGTTCCACTTCTTCGGGCAGTGGCGGTCTTGGCCCTACAAAGGACATATCCCCTTTCAGAATGTTGAACAATTGCGGTAACTCATCCCAGCTCATACGCCGCATCAGGCGCCCGATCGGTGTGCACCGCGGATCATTCTTGATCTTGAATACCGGCCCATCCATTTCGTTGAGCGCCTGTAATTCTTCCTTGAGCAGGTCCGCATCCGAACGCATGGAACGAAACTTGTAGAGGGTGAATTTCCTGCCTCCCAGCCCGCAGCGCGTCTGGCGATAAAAGACGGGTCCCTTCGAGGTCAGCTTGATCAGCATGGCCAGCGCAATGAGAAGCGGTGAAAGCACAATGACTAAGGCTGCCGCCAGCAGAAAATCTGCCACGCGCTTGATGAGCATGAGGTATTGGTTTTCCGGCGTCGTTGAGAAGGTGAGGAGGGGTATTTCGCGCAGGCGCTCGAACGACATTCGGGAAATGATGTGCGGGAAGAAATTCAGAGAGAGACGTGTCTTCACTCCCTCCTGTTCACAGAGCAGGAAAGTGTTTTCCAGGACGTCCAGTTCATCCCTGTTAACGGCAAAAATGACTTCGTCAATCACGCGACGACGAAGCAATTCCGGAAGTTGATCCAGGGTAAAAACAGAGTAGCGATGGCGCAGCCCGGACTGATCGACGGAAGGTTGAGGGCGGCCGCTTGAGGCCACCACGGCAAAGCCGGAAAGCCGCATGCCGCGGTGCTCGTTCGCTTCAATAATTCGGGCAATCTCCAAAGCCTGGGGTGTATTCCCCACCAGGAGAAATTGGCTGAAACCCGCAACCGATGCGCTGATCCTTCCACCCCAGCGATTGGCTGCCAGGCGGAAGAGCGCCATCAGGAGAAAGTCAATCAACGCATAAAAAATCAGAAGCAAGCGGCTGATGAATTCCACTTTGAAAGCAAAGATAAAAGCAAAAAGGACGACTGTGGCGATGACTCCGACTTTCAGGGTTCCGCCGAGCGCTCGGCGCCAATCTTGTTCCTCCACATCACGGTAGAGACCCGTCGCCCAGCCGGTGGCAAGCCACAATGCCACAACGAAGGGGAATATCCAGAAATAATATGAAACGGAGTAGAGCGGGCGAAGGCTCACCAGGCTCAACCGCAGTGAGTGGGCGAGCCCGAAGCTTACTACCGCAAGCACGCCATCGGCCAAGGCGTAGAGGACTCCCATCATCTGGTTGTGGCGCGAAAACATAAGGTAAACCCTGAAGGCAGCGATGCCCTCAGGCCTCATTTATTTTACCAGAATGGAGGCAGACAGCCGGATGAGGCAGACTGAGGGTTGCCACAAAATGAATCGTCTGAACAAACCCGAAGAGAAGCTGTCTTTGCCGAAGAAGACGTTCGAAGGCTATGGCCGGATGGGGTAACTGCCAGACCTGAAAATGTCCGACCTGAGCAGGTCTGAAATATTTGGGCGGGCCATATGCGAGGCGTGAACTTCATAACCCAGAGCGTGCATGATCGGCCCCCAGGCTTTTTCTATTTCGAAAGCCAGGTCTTCGCTCAAGGCTGACTTCCATTCACCCGCGGTGGCTGAACGGACGAAAGGCATATCCTGGCGGCTTCTCTTCGTGGATATCCACTTGTGCGACTGGAGCTTTTCCAGACGGCGCATCCGATCGGCTGAGCTGAGCTGTACCGCCCTCACCAATTTGGGGTACGTTGCATCGATCTTTAAAAAATGGGCTATTTTCGCGAGCTCGAGTTCCGGATCGTCGAGCAGGTCTTCGTAACGCAGCAGCAAGAAATTGCTCCCTCCCCCGCGCATGGCCAGCCAGCTCAGCACGTGATCGCCCCATGCTCCGTAGTGCTCAAATTCATCGGCAATGAACCGCGGAACAAATTGTTTCATGGGATAACCCTGGGGTAATTCTCTGTATTTGACAAGATAGTGGTAGTAGGAAACGCAGACATCCCTGGGGTCGCGCAAAACATAGATGACCCTTTCGTATCGCGCTACAAACGACTCGGGACTCTTCAGGATGCGAGGGCGGGGAAGGCGTCGAAGTTTGCGGTCGTGATTCACATAAATGGACGGGACCTTCGATTCAAGATTCGCAAAGGTGGCGGGATCCTGAGGATAGACCAGATTGGCGATTAGAAATCGCAGCCAGGTATTGCCGGACTTGGGATATGAAACCAGAAAGATGTCATCCGGCCATACGGTCAATCCCCGGCCTACACGCTCCCGATCCAACAGCACTCGTGCAGAACGGGCAAACCGTCTCAAGAGCCAGCGCATCTCCGACCCTTTCCACTGATCCCCCATCTTTAAGCTTTTACGAGGTGAGATTAACTCGAGTTACATCCGTGTGTAAAAAAGCGGTAGGTGGAGGGTACACAGGCCACTGCTTTCACGGCTGATGAGGGATGTCCTCTGGACTTTCAAGGCCCAACTCGCGGCGGAGCTTTGCGGGATCGTAGGGGGAACAGTGGAATGTGCGCCCGTCAATTTCGAGGGTAGGAATGCGGCGCTTCCCCTGATTGGCAGCCATCACAAATTCAGCCGCACCCTCCACTTCTTCAATGTTAATTTCCACGAAAGGAATGGCATGCTGTATCAGGAATTGTTTGGTGCGACGGCAATCGGGGCACCAGGGAGAGGTATACATTCGAACAGTTCCATTGACCATACTGATTTATAAAGGAGGGCATTGCAGCCCAGGGTGAGATTGTCCCACACTGAACGAATTGTTGAAGAACTTGTGCAGGCTGTCTTCCGCGGAGCCCGGACGGGCCATGCGCCTGGCTCAGGGCGGTCTCAGAGCGGAGCGAAGGAAGAATCATAATTGAGCGACTGACCGTCAGCATTCCGCTCTTCCGAGCTTTCTTCTTGGCCTCTGAGGATTGTTTCTCAACGCTAAGGTGATAGGGGGATCCTTCGCTGGCGGTTAGATTAACTGCACCCCTAGTCACTCTTCAGGAGGCTGAGAAAGGTAGATCACGCCCGGGCAGTCCGCTGCGCAGCCTCAATCTGCGCCGACGACCAGTCGAGCGCTGCCTGGGCGTGCCCCTTCTCATCCTCGGACTCTCCAGCTCGCTTCAGTTGCTCTTCGGCCTGTTGCTTTGTGTGTCGTGCCCTTTCCACGTCGATATCTTCGGCGCGCTCAGCCGCCTGCGCCAAGACTATGACACGCCCCGGCAGGACTTCGACAAATCCACCGCTCACCGCGAGATAATGAGTCGTACCGTCATGCTCGAAAAAGAGCACCCCCGCAGCAAGCTCTGAGACCAGCGGAGCATGGCCCGGCAGGATTCCAAGGCGGCCGCCCTTCCCTGGCAAAGAAATCATGGTGGCCTCGCTTGAGATCACGGGCCGCTCTGGTGTTACAACCTGAAGTTCGAGGATGGTAGGAAGAGATTGATCCATGACAAGCAGCCTGTGCTCCTCGCTTTGAAAGCTGGCGAAAGGTCTCTGACTGGACACTAGTTCTTCAGCGTCTTGGCTTTTTCCAGGGCCTCATCAATGGTTCCAACCATGTAAAATGCCTGCTCTGGAACGTCATCGTGTTTTCCTTCGACCAATTCCTTGAAGCTGCGGATGGTATCCTCGCGCTTGACGTACTTGCCTTCGAGTCCGGTGAATTGTTCGGCAACAAAGAACGGTTGAGAAAGGAACTTCTGGATCTTGCGCGCCCGCGAAACCGTCAGTTTATCCTCATCGGAGAGTTCATCAATGCCGAGAATGGCGATGATATCCTGCAGGTCCTTATATTTTTGCAGGATTGCCTTCACCTGCTGAGCCACCTGATAGTGCTCCTCACCCACAATCCGTGGATCGAGGATGCGCGAGCTGGATGCCAGCGGATCGACCGCGGGGTAAATGCCCAACTCGACGATCTGGCGGGAGAGCACGGTCATCGCATCCAGGTGAGCGAAGGTTGTGGCTGGAGCCGGGTCTGTGAGGTCGTCCGCAGGAACGTAAACCGCCTGCACCGACGTGACGGATCCCTTTTTGGTGGAGGTAATGCGTTCCTGAAGTTCGCCCATTTCTGTTGAAAGATTGGGCTGATAACCCACTGCGGAAGGCATGCGTCCGAGGAGTGCCGACACTTCGGAGCCTGCCTGGGTGAAACGGAAAATGTTGTCAATGAAGAGCAGCACATCCTGCCCTTCAACATCGCGGAAATATTCCGCCACCGTAAGTCCTGTAAGCCCCACGCGCAGACGCGCTCCGGGAGGCTCTGTCATCTGGCCGTAAATCAGCGCAGCCTTCGATTTGTCCGGATTTCCGGGAGTGATCACGCCGGATTCGGTCATTTCCAGCCACAGATCGTTGCCTTCACGGGTGCGCTCGCCGACGCCGGAGAAGACCGAAACGCCGCCATGCTTCATGGCGACATTATTGATCAGCTCCATGATGATGACTGTTTTACCGACCCCTGCACCTCCAAATAGACCCGTCTTGCCACCTTTCAGATAAGGCTCGATCAGGTCAATCACCTTGATGCCCGTCTCGAACATCTCCATCTGAATGTTCTGTTGATCGAGCGGGGGAGCGTGACGGTGAATCGGAAAGCGAGTCTCGGTGACCACGGGCCCCAGCTTATCGACTGGCTCGCCAATCACGTTCAAAACCCGGCCCAGCGTGGCCTTGCCCACAGGCACGGTGATCGGTTCACCCAGGTCAATTGCCTTCATGCCCCTTACCATGCCGTCGGTAGGCTCCATGGCGACGCATTTGACGCGGCCTTCACCCAGGTGTTGCTCCACCTCGGTAATGACGTTGATGGGAACGGGGGAGTCCATCCCATCGGACGTTACGCGCACCGCGTTGAAGATGGCGGGAAGATGCCCTTCTTCAAATGCGGCCACAATGACCGGGCCGGTGACTTCCACGACTTTGCCGACTCTTTGTTCAGGCATGACCTTTCCTTTCTCTGTGAGGGCGGACGGCCTCGGATCTGAAAATCCCTGCCCGATGGCCTGCGAGATACCCTGTAAACAACCTCGGTTAGAGCGCCGCAGCCCCGCTGACGATTTCAATAATCTCCTTGGTGATGGCAGCCTGGCGGACACGGTTCAGATAAAGCGTCAGGGATCGAATCAAGTCATTGGCATTATTCGTAGCGGTATCCATGGCCGTCATGCGTGCGGCGAACTCCGCCGCTTGAGATTCGAGCAGGGCTCGGTAAATCTCCGCCTCCACATAACGGGGAAGAAGGCGGCTCAAGATCTCCTCGGGCGGTTGCTCATAGAGATAGTCCACCAGCGTCTCGCCTTCCTGAGGTTTGCGAGCCCTGAGAGGAAGGCAACGCTCTTCGATCAAGTTGGAGGCCAGCAACGATTTGAATTCGTTGTGGATAAAATCGACGGCATCCACCGTCCCTGAGCCGTAGAGCTCAACGATTTGGGTTGCCAATTGCTGAGCGCTGGCGAATGCCACCGGGCGCTGAAACAGGTTGACGTATTCGCCTGCCATCTGCACGGAGCGTTTGCGGAAAAAGTCACGGCCCTTCCGTCCCACCGCAATCATCTGCACTTCCGCATCCGAATGATCAGCCAGGTACTTTTGCACGGCGCGGATCAAATTGGAATTAAACGCCCCGCACAAGCCGCGATCGGCTGTAACGACCACCAGAAGAATTCGTTGAATCGGTCTTTCGGCAAGAAGCGGATGGCTGCGATCCTCAACCCGCGCAGCAAGGCTTTCAAGGAAAGCCCGCATCTGCTTTTCGTAAGGCCTTGCGCTCAGGACGCGATCCTGGGCTCGGCGCATCCGCGCCGCCGCAATCATCTTCATGGCGCGGGTGATTTGTTGCATATTTTTCACCGACCGGAGTCGTCGGCGCAGATCTTGAACATTAGGCATGGCATTCAGAAGTCAGGTTGTCTGACCCTTACTTTCTAATCGCGGCCTCCCGCTCGGACATGAACTTGGTTTTATACTCGTCCAGCGCTTTCCGGATTTCGGCGCGCAGGCCGTCATCCAAGGCTTTCTTCTCGACGAGCTTATTCATCAGCCCGGAATAAGCCGTATCCAGGAACTCGTAAAGACCTTTCTCAAAGGGGCGGCAATCTTCAACCGCCAGATCATCCAGATAACCGTTGGTGCCGGCAAAAATGATGATGACCTGCTTCTCGACCGGCAAAGGTTCGTACTGGTTCTGCTTCAGGATTTCCGTCAGGCGCCGCCCGCGATTGAGCTGCGCCAGGGTGGCCTTGTCCAGGTCGCTGCCAAACTGGGAAAAAGCGGCAAGTTCGCGGTATTGAGCCAATTCCAGTCGCAGCGTTCCGGCCACCTGCTTCATGGCCTTAATCTGGGCATTCCCACCCACACGGGATACCGAAAGCCCCACATCTACGGCTGGCCGCGTGCCGGCGTTAAAGAGGTCTGCCTGAAGATAAATCTGGCCGTCCGTAATGGAAATCACGTTGGTGGGAATATAAGCGGAAATATCGCCCGCTTGCGTCTCAATAATGGGCAACGCCGTCAGCGATCCTCCGCCCAGCTCCTCATTCAGCTTTGCGGCGCGCTCAAGCAAACGCGAGTGCAGATAAAAAACATCTCCCGGATAAGCCTCGCGGCCGGGCGGACGGCGCAGAAGAAGCGAAATTTCACGGTAGGCTACGGCGTGCTTGGAGAGGTCGTCGTAAATGCACAAGACGTGCCGCCCGCGGTCGCGGAAATATTCACCCATCGCACAACCGGCGTATGGCGCAAGGTATTGCATTGGGGAGGGCAAAGAGGCGCTGGCCGCTACCACAATGCTGTATTTCATGGCGTCGTAGCGCTCGAGCGTCGCCACCACCTGGGCAATGGTGGAGCGCTTCTGGCCGATGGCGACGTAGATGCAGATCACGTCGCCGCCGCGCTGATTGATGATGGTGTCCAGGGCCACAGCGGTTTTACCGGTTTGCCGGTCGCCGATGATCAATTCGCGTTGCCCACGACCGATGGGAATCATGGCGTCAATCGCCTTGATGCCGGTCTGCAAGGGTTCCCTTACCGGCAGGCGATCCACCACCCCGGGTGCGAGCCTTTCGACCGGGTTAAACTCTTCGGTATGGATGGGGCCACTGTCATCCAACGGCCTTCCCAGAGGATCGACCACGCGCCCAACCAGCGCCTCGCCAACCGGCACCGACATAATGCGCCGTGTGCGCTTGACAATATCACCCTCTTCGATCTGGGTGTAATCGCCCAGCAGCACGGCACTGACCTGATCCTCCTCAAGATTCAGCGCCAACCCGGCCACATCGTGCGGCAGGCTGAGCAATTCCCCCGCCATCACATTGTCGAGGCCGTGAATACGAGCCACGCCATCACCCACTGAAATGACGGTTCCCACTTCGCTCACCGAAACGCTGCGATCAAAGTTCTCAATTTGATCCCGGATAATGCTGGTGATTTCGTCTGCTTTGATGGTTGGCATGATCAGTCCTTTTGCTTCTGCAGGTCTATTCCGCCGAAAGAAAATCCTCCGCTGACAAAACGTGAAAAACCGTCCTCGAGGGTAGACAAAGTCTGCTCGCGCGTTTTGACAGCTTTGGACGAGTCTGCGCTGGCCGTCGGCCAGGACGCCCAGATGAATGCGAGCCGTCACGCCCGCAACTGGTCGCGGAGGCGGTTAAGATATCCTCGAACCGTGCCATCGTAAATGGTGCTCTTGATCTGAGCCATGATCCCGCCTAAAAGGTTGGAGTCTACCTGATACTCCGCATTCACCTTTTTCCGGGTCACTTCAGAGAATCGAGCCTCAAGCGCCGCCTGCTCATTTTCCGAAAGCGGGGTCGCAGAAACTACTTTCATTTGCACGATGCCCAGACGGTCATTCAAGATCCTCTGGAAAGCGGCGCGAATCTCCTCCAACAAGCCCATCCGATAGTGCGCCAGAAGCACGCGCGAAAATCGCCGGGTAAGATCAATAACTTCAAGCCGGTCGAGGATCGCTTCGAGGATCCTGGCCTTTTGTTGTACGGAAACAGCTGGGCTCTCAAAAACGTCGCGCAACTCAGCGCTCGCCTGATAGGTCGCCGTGAGGCTTTCAAGGTCCTGTGCAATGCGCTCGAAATCCGCCGCCGGGCCCGCCGCTTCTGCGAGCGCGCGCGCATATCTCTGGGCTATCGCCGTGGGCATAATGCCATGTCCTTGACAAAAAGCTGTCAGCCGTCGAAAGTCAACGGGACAGCCTCGGCTTTGAGTCTAAGTTTTGGTGGCCGAAGGCGAACCGGAATACCTTCAACTCTGCACGCGCGGTCCGGAATGAAGATGGATGCCCATTCCCTGAATAAATCGGCTCACCAACCGCTCACGAGCGGCTCCATCCAGCCGATCCCGGATCATGTTCTCCGCCAGGCGGATCGCCTCATCCACCGCGTGTTCCTTCAGTTCCTGCTTCGCAGCCTGCGTTGCCGAGTCAATGATGTGACGGGCGGATTGTAGAATCCGTTCCGCCTCCCGCTCGCCTGCCTGGCGCAAGCGTTCGCGTTCAGCCTCCGCTTGACGAGCAGCGTCTGCCTTCAGCGCGGCAATATCCTGTTCGAGACGGCTGAGCCTTTCTTCGGCAGCCGCTAATCGGGCCTGAGCCGCTTCCAGAGCCTGGCGGCCTTCATCAAGGCTCTTCTGGATGTCTTCAGAGCGTTGCCTGAAGAACTGCGCAATGGGTTTGCGCAAGAAATAAATCAGGAACCCAATTAAAACGATAAGATTAATCCAGTCAAAGAGATATTCGGAATGATGGGTTTCTGGTGCAGCAGCGGGCTCCGTTAGGATCACCGCCATTCGTGCGCCGGGCGGCAGCCGCTTCGCCTGCGCCAACCGCGGGGGCGTAGCCAGACAACCGCTCAGGAGGAAGAAGCCTAGGCTACATTTGAGAGCTTGTCTCACGATCGATTGCCCCCGTCGGCCGTCGGCACTGCGCTCTCTGCCAGAAGGGTTTCGACAATCTCTTCAGCCAAAGCCTGGCACGACGAGGACAGCTGTTGCTTGGCAATACTCACCTCGGTCGCAAGCGCCTGTTGCGCGTTCTTCACCAACTCATCCGCGCGTTCCCGAGCCATTTTGAGCATTTTCTCGCGTTCCGCCAACGCCTTCTGCCGTTCCTCTTGCGCGCGGTTGTAAAGCTCCTGGCGGGCTGCTGCAAGCGCGGATTCGTATTGGCGCGACTTGGCTTCCGCAGCGCTTACCTGCTCTTTCGCGCGCTCAAGCGCTCCTACCGTTCGTTCCGCGCGCTTCTCCAGCGTCTTCGCAATCGGGCGGAAGAACAAGCGCTCCAGAATGATCAGTAAGAGGATGACAAATACTATGGTGGGGATGCTGCTCAGAAAATCATGCTGCAGCAACCTTAGTGTGTCGCCCATTCAGCGTCCACAACCCTTAGTTTTCAATGAATAGGACTGAATAGAAATAAAATGTAGCATGCGGTTTCAAAAGGTGTCAAGAAAGCGTCTTTTATG